>Ga0326728_10001457_pt1 | contig 83288 bp, 69 predicted proteins | sample MB3enrmetagenome_FD_207602 | JGI IMG/M metagenome (GOLD analysis project Ga0326728, IMG submission 207602) | Lab enriched peat soil microbial communities from McLean, Ithaca, NY, United States - MB31MN | ecosystem: Environmental > Terrestrial > Soil > Wetlands > Peat | place: USA: New York...
AACCACGTTCCTGAAAGAACGTCTGATCAGCAGCGGTGAAGGTGAAGTCCTGCCCGCAATCGCTGCACGTAAGTTGAATATCTCCGGCCATGGGTCTCCTCGTGAAAATTGTACAGCCCAATGTGTCATTTGCATACAAAGAATCTTATGAAAATAAAAAACTTGTGTCGTCAGAGGTTTTTGGGACTGCTTTTTACTGTTTTGAAGGGCGCGGACCATCGAGACCGTTACCGGCTACAGCTCCCACCAATCCAGCAACGCCATGCGTGGATAGTAAAGGCCGGCTAAGATTCGCGCATCCGTGCCGTGTAGCTTGCGCAGCACTTCGCCATAGGCTTCGACCTGGGGCGCGAAGAGTGAGTGGAGCATGGGCAGAGCCTTGGCCGGGTCAATGTTTTCTGCGTGGGCGGTCTTGTAGTCGATGATCCACCAGCAATCGTCTCCCTCACTGCCGGGCGTGGGACCGGCCTGGAAGACGCGGTCCACGCGAACCGCGCGCACGTCCCCGGCGACGACTCCAGCCCAGCCGGCTTCGCTGGCCGCGTTCCTGTGGGGCGAGAGAATCCACGAGCCGATGGGATCACGGGAGGCGTTGAGAGCGAGTTGAATCGCCTGGGCGGCTATGCGCGCGGCCTGGGACTGGTCCACGCCGAAGGCTCGCACTTGGGCGGCGACGCGCGGCTCAAAGCGAATGAGTGCCGCACGGGTGGCCTCCCATCCCTGGGTCAGGCGCTGACGGGCCAGCTCTTCCAGCAGCGTGTGGACGGCCGTGCCCAGAGCGCGGGATAGCAGACCGCCCTCGTGGCGCGTGTAGAGGCGGGTGGGGCTGCTTCCATAGACGGCTGATTCCGCAGTGGCTTGCGAGAAGGCTTCGGTTGGCGCAGGCTTGTAGTCCGGCGGCAGGCGGCGCAGCGCCGTGGGCCGGATGGGGGACGGCATCACCAGCAGATTGCTCTCGCCGGAGGCGGCGATGGAGGCGATCTCTTCCTCCTCGCCGGCCTCCACAGCGGCTCTCGCGGCCTTCCACTCTGCAAAGCGCGCGCGGACCTCCGCCTCCAGTGCCGGCCAGGCCGTGGCCAGCAGGCTGTTTGCCGGTTCCACCAGAGTGAAGCTCCCGTCTTCCTCCTTGCAGGCGGGACGGGCGAAGAGGTGAAGCTCCTCGCGGGCGCGGGTGGCGGCGACGTAAAGGATGCGCCGTGCCTCCTGCGACTCGCGCTCGCGATAGACGCGATCCACCCAGGCCTTCGCGCTTCCTCTCTCCTCACCCTTGCGCTGGAAGGGCGCGATCAGAAACTCGGTGATCTCGCCCGAATCGCCAGATTCGGCGAGTCCCCGCTCCAGCCAGGTCAGCATTTTGTGACTGCCACTCCCCACCGGAGCTTGCAACTCCGGGACGATGACCACCTCGAACTCCAGGCCCTTGGACTTGTGAATCGTCATCAACTGCACGCCGCAGTCGCTGCTGCTGGCAGGGTCGGGCAGCGCGGTGAGCTTGTCCAGCGCCGCGCCCAGGCCGGGGCCGAGCAGATCCTCTTCGCCGCCGGGCAGACGGTCCAGGCAGCTCCAAAGCAGGTTGAGGTTGGCGTGGGCAGTCGCATCCACGCAGGCTGCGCCGCCTAGTTGCAGCCAGACCTGCTCAAGCCATGTTCCCAGCGAAGCTGTAGGATTTGCGGCGCGCAGGGCAGACGCTGAAGCCAGCGTGTCGAGCACGCGCGCAGCGTCCGGGCGGCCCTCTTCGCTGAGCAGCGGAAGGCGCTCGGCCAGCAGCTCCAAAACGGGTCGGGTGAGCGACTCTGGCTCTCCTGTCAGCGTATGCAAGTCGTCGAGTGAGAGGCCGCACCAGGGAGCGCGCAAGACTCCCAGCCAAGCCACACGGTCCTCTGGATTGAGCAGCGCGCGGGCCAGTGCGAGCGCATCGAGCACCTCAGGGCGGGTTGCGAGCTCTTCCAGATCGACGGCGCGGAAGGGGATTCCGGCCTCGCGCAGAGCCGCGGCGATGGGGGCGAGGTGGTTGCGCGCGCGACCCAGAACAGCGATGCGGAATTTTTCGCCGCTTGCCTTCGCTGCTTCGATGTGGCTCATCTGTCCGCGGATCAGATCGACGATTTCATCGATCTGTGCTGTGCGGGCTTCCTCTTTTTCGTTGATGGCATCGGCGGCTTGCCCACGTCCGGCCTGGGGAACGAAGCGCAGGTGCAGTGAGAAGGGCGGCGTGGCGCCGGCTGTCTCTTCCCGAGCTGACTGAGCAGAGGTGAAAGTAATTCCACTGCCGTCATTTGCAGCAAAAACCTCAACAAAAATCTTATTGTTTTTCTTTACCAGATCAGGCACTGTCCGGAAGTTGGCCGTGAGGGAAACAGAATCGAAGAGCAGCGGTTCATCGTGCGCGACTTCCAGGCCCACCGCCTTCGCGCGCGGAAAGAGCTCGGCGTCGGCGTCGCGGAAGAAGTAGATGGACTGCATGGGGTCGCCGACAACGAAGCAGGTGCGGCCCGGGCGCTCAGGCCAGGCGGCGATGAGGCTGGAGAGCAACTGGTGCTGGCGGCGGCTGGTGTCCTGAAACTCATCGACGAGCAGGTGGCGAATCTTGTCGGAGACTTCGAGCGCGGCGTCGGTGGGCTGGCCGTCGTCGCCGCGCAGCACGCGCTGGGCGATCTGCGCGACTTCGGTAAAATCCACCCGGCCGGCCTCGGCAAAGGCGATTTGCAATTCGCCCGCGGCCTGGCGCAGCAGCGTGAAGCAGGAGCGCACAATCCGCCATTCTTCTTCGGTGTAACGAGCCGGGGGCAGAGCGCGGACGCCGGCGAGTGCGGCTTCGAGTCCGGGAGCGGCGGCCAGCGCGGCAATCAGATCGAGAAGACGGCCTTTTTCGTGTTTGCGGTCGGCGGGGAAGCCCAGGCGTTTATCGACCTGCTTGCGGAATGCTCCCTCGCCGGTGAGCAACAGCGCGGCAAGACTCACGTGGGCTTGGCGAGCTTCTTCCATATCGGTGAACGGAGCGAAGGGAAACTCGACCAGCTCGGCGAGTTCCTGATGAAGTTGGCCGCCGCTTTGCTCGCAGGCAAAGCGCGCCAGCTCCAGCGCTTCTTCGCGCGCTCCTGGAACCTGATCGAGAAGCTCACACAACTGGAGGAGAGCGTCGCTAACGGCATGCGCAAAGGGTCGCTCCAGCCGCTCGCGGAGCGCGTCCCAGTCCGGCTCGCGCTCCAGGACAAAGCCGTGCATCCAGCGGTCGCGGCTCTTGAGCATTTCGATCAGCAGCGCTTCCATCTCCTGCCAGCCGTTGTCGCGCCACAACAGCAATTCTTCAATGGCCGCGCCGAGAGCCGAGCCGGTCTGATCGATCTTTCTGAGGGTTTCGCGGGCGGCGCGGCGATAGAGTTCATCAGGCTGCTCGGCGATCTCCAGGCCGCCGCCCAGGCCGGAGAGCAGCGGCTGTTGCATGGCCAGCTCGCGGCAGAAGGAATCAATCGTCGAAATGCGCAGTTGGGCGGGTAGGTCGAGCAGATTCCATCCGAGTGCCTGGGAATGTTCCAGCGCGCGACGGGCGAGAGGACTGGGCTCGTCCTTTCTCAGCTCATCGAGAATCCGATTGCGCATCTCGGCGGCGGCGGCATTGGTGAATGTAATGGCAACAACCTGGCCGGGCTCGTCCACCTCGCCCAGCAAGCGCAGGAATCGCTCGGCAAGCAAGGTTGTCTTGCCGGAGCCGGCGGGGGCCTGCACCAGAATGGACCGTCCGGGGTCGAGGGCGTGCTGGCGCTCAAGCTGATCGGGAGGCTCGGGGCGGGCATGGCTACTCATCGCCGTCCTCCTCGCTGTTGGATTCGTCTTCGTCTTCCAGTTGCGCCGACCGTTCCTGAATGCGGCAAAGGGTTTGCAAGCCGCAGCGCTCGCATGTCTTGGGAGCCTCGCGCGGGTCAACTTCAGCCCGTCCGGCGAGGAAGTCCCTGGCGAGATGCTGGATGCATTCCCGCCAGTCGAGAAGCTGCTCGGCGGTGAAGGGGTTCTTTACAAGCGGGCTGCCGCCTTTCAATCCAGCAAAGAGAGTGGCCGCGGCGTCGCCCACGCGCCCGGCGAACTTCATCTCGCCCGCCCGCACCTTGGCGTAGACCAGCCCGCCGAGCACCTCATCAGCTTCGAGGGCAAAACCGGCATAGAGCGGCAGTTGCACGTCGTCGGGGCGGGGCAGCTCCCACGCGCTGGGTGAAACATAGCCGGATTTGTAGTCGATGACCAGTTGGGAACCATCGTTCAACAGGTCAAGACGATCCAGGCGCAGGTCGAAGGTGAGTCCGCCGATGTGCACTGTGCGCCTGACCTCGGTGTCGGCGACCTCGAATTCAATGCGCGTGGCCTCGTAGTCCAGCCACTCTGTGACCAGGCGGGTCAGCCGCTGCTCTTCCAGTACCAGATAGCGGCGGGGCATGAGTTGACGAAGGTGCGGACGCAGCTCTCGCGCGAGTACGCGCTGAACGTGGGCGGCGACGAAGGCCTGCCGGTCCTTCAGGCTCATCAGTTCGGCGTAACTCCGAATGCCCTCCGGTGATCCGGCCCACACCGCGTGGAGCACTGCGTGGAGCAGGCTGCCGCGTTGCGAGGCGGTCAGGCCGGCCTCGGCTGGCTTCCAATCCTGCGCGGCCAGGCGTGCGGTGGCGAAGGCCTTGAAGGGGCACTGCGACTGCGCAGTGAGTACAGCAGCGCCGCCCTTGACCTTGCACGGAGAAAAAGGAATATGGCTGTAGTCATCAAAGGAAACGGTAAGCGGGGGCGGCGTGGCCGGCGCTGTCAGCTCTGGCAACAGGGGCTGCGGAGGGCCGGCAAGCTGCGCGATCAGTCGCGACGGGCGGGCTTCGTCTGCAGCCTCGCTTTGCCTGGCAAAGCTGAAGTGGACCTCCGGAGCGGTGGCCAGAATGCGGCGTGTGATGGCCGCGGCCAGCTCCCAATCGTGCTGCGGAGTGGCGTGGGGCATTCCGGCCTCGCGCTGAACTTCGACGGGCAACAGCGGATGCGTTGCGCCCTTCGCCGGCCATACATCCTCATCGGTGCCCAGGAACCATACGGCGTCGGCGGCGAGACCGGCCGACTCGGCGGGACCGGCGATCTGGATGGGCGCGTCGCGAGATTCAGGTGCGAAGAGCGTCTCGTCCAGCGCGCGGTCGAGTTGCGAGAGGAAATCCTTCCAGCCGATGCGGCAGCCATCGAAGCCCAGTGAGCCGCAGCTTTCCACGGCCTGATGCCAGCGGCGGAGGCCCTGGAACTCAGCGCTCGTGAGCGGCCGCGCAGCGGCAAAATGAAGCTCGTCAAGCAGGCGCGGAATCAGTTCCGCCCAGTCGAGCGGAGTTTGCGGCCGGCGCGCGAAGCCGGCCAGCAGCCGCTGCGCCTCAGTGATGCGTTCCACCCACGGTGTTGGCAGCAGTTCAGTGGCGCACCTCTCGCCGAGGAAGCCCGCCAGCGTCCACTGGGTTCGCTCCAGGCTGAAGCGGCGGAGGGCGTGCATGGTCGCTTGCAATGCCGCGGACTCCTGGGCGCTGGCGGCGGCGTGGCCGGTGGAAAGCAGCCAGTCGAGTTCGTTTTCGGCAAGCGAACCGTCGAGCCAGCGCAGTAGAATATGAGCCGCGCGCGCCAGCGTAACCTGGCTGAGCGGTACGCCCAGAGAGAACTCAAAAGCCGGGCCGGTGTGCCGAAGGAAGGAGCGCTCGATCTTGCCACGGCGAGCGCTGGCGGCTTGAGTAACTACCAGCAGACGTGCGCTGGGGTTGGCGGCAAGTTGGCGGCTGCACCAGATGGCGCAGGCGGCGAGTTCGGTTTGAGCGTCGGCGGCAGCGTGGAAGTGGACCACGGTGGCCGGTTCGCTATGGGCAGCCTCGCTCCACGCCCCCCAGGCGTCGAAGAGTCTGCGCTGCACAGGCAGAATGCGGTCAAATCCGGCCAGAAGCAGCGGAGAACGTTGGGCCGGGTCTGCCTGAAGCAGCGGAATCAGCTCGTGCGGCAGACGGCTGGGGCAAAGCAGGTTTCCGGTGCGACAGGCTTCGTCAAAGACTGCAAGCCAGCCGCTGAAGGCCGCCGCGTCCTGCTGCCATCCGCCCCGCGCGTTCGTCCGCAAAAACTGCGGCGCGTAGGAGCAGAGCAGCTCGTGGGCCTCCATCGCCAGGGCCGCCAAACGGTGGCGCGGGCCTTCGAGAAGTGTGGCCAGTGAGCGGTCCGCCCCGGCAATCTCCACCCAGAGCGCCTGCTCCTGCGCGGGATTCAGCAGCAGACGAGCGTCGGCGGTCCGTTGCTCCCAGGTTTTTCGGGCAAAGCTCTTCCAGTCCAGGATGTTGGGCGTGGGCCAGGCGGCGAGGCCTTCGGCCTGGCGGGCGCGATGGAAGCCGGTGGCAAGGGCGCGCGCGGCGCGGTCGCTGGCCGTGACCACCAAGCCGCCCTCGCGCAGCCATGCGTTGATCTCGTCCGCGGTCAAGGCTCCCATTTTGTCGTTATACTCCGTTGGGCCGGGAGCGTGCCATGAACTGTTGCCGAAGTTGAGTCCATGATGAACCAGGTTCGGCGGCGCGAGCGGCGGCGTCGAAGGCAGTCGAAGGCGCTGATAATCGTAAGTGTGGAAACTGTGCGCAATCTATCGCTTCTGAAGGACTACCAGGCCTATCTGCGCGTGGAAAAAGGGTTGCGTCCGCTGACCTGTGAGGCCTACGACGGCGACCTGAAGACCTTTGCCGAGTTCATCGAGGGGCGCAACGGCGTGCTGCTGACCGCGATGCAGCAGGATGTGGCGGCCTTTCTTGAGCATCTGCGAGCCCACGGCATCGACCAGCGCTCGGCGGCGCGCAAACTGAGCTGCCTGAGGGGGTTTTATAAGTGGCTGCTGCTCGATCGGCGCATCCATCACGACCCGACGGTAAAAATCGAGTCGCCCAAGGCGTGGAAGGTGCTGCCCAAGTCGCTGGCCGAGCCGGAGGTGGCGGAGATGCTGGACCGGGCGCAGATGAACGCCGAGCATCCCCAGGCGCGGGCCACGGATCTGCGCGACCGGGCGATTCTGGAGCTGCTTTACGCGGGCGGCCTGCGCGTCTCCGAGGTCACGGCGCTCTCCACCGGCGATCTGACGCTCGACCTGGGGCGCGTGCAGGTGCGCGGCAAGGGCGACAAGGAGCGCATCGTTCCTCTCGGCCGCGCCGCCGTCGAGACTCTGGAGATTTATCTGCGCGAGGGACGGCCCCACCTGGCGCGCATCAGTTCGGCTCGCATTAGCCCATTCCGCAAGGCTCCCGCGACAAGACAAGACTCGACGCGCCTCTTTCTCTCACTGCGCGGCATGCCGCTGACGCGCCAGTGGGTATGGCACATCGTCAAAATGGCCAACGCTAAAGCCAGTCCGCACCGGCTGCGCCACAGTTGCGCCACGCACATGGTGGAGCACGGCGCCGACCTGCGCAGCGTGCAGTTGCTGCTGGGCCACGCCGACATCTCCACCACGCAGGTCTACACGCACCTGGCGCTGGGCCGGCTCAAAGAGGTGCATCGCCTGCATCATCCGCGCGCCACGCGGCAACGGGTCGAGGTTGTGGAGCCTCCGATTGCGGCCAGGAGTACGCGCAGCGGGCTGCATCTGGTTTCGAGCGGTAAACGGAAGGCAGAACCAGTCGAGGAGACAGTATGAGCGCCGCAGTCGCTCCCATTCTCGCGCCTACGCTGGATTCACTCGTTGCGGATTTCCTGCGCGTGCTGGCCAACGAGCGCGGCGCATCGGCACACACGCTCCGCGCCTATCAACGCGAGCTGCACGGATTCACCGCCTACATTGCCGAGCACTATGGACAAGAACAAAGCGTGGAGTACATCGAGCACACCCACATCCGCGCCTACCTGGGCACGCTCTATGATCGCGGACTCGCTAAGGCCTCCGTCGCGCGGGCGCTGGCGGCCATTCGCAGTTGGTTCAAGTGGTTGGCCCGCACCGGTCTTCTGGAGCAGAACGCCGCCTCGCTTGTGTCCACGCCCAAGCTGCCCAAACATCTGCCACGCGTGCCCTCCATCGAGCAAATGAACCGCGTAGTGGAGTCGGTGGGCGAAGACGCCGCCAGTTGGCCCAGGCGCGACACGGCGATACTCGAATTGTTATACGGCTGCGGCATCCGCAACGCCGAGCTGACGGGCCTCAATCTCGAAGACATTCACTGGGCCAACGAAGCGATTCTGATTCGCGGCAAGGGGCAAAAGCAGCGTTACGTCCCGCTGGGCGATGCGGCGGCGCAAGCATTGCGCGCCTACATGGCTGAGCGCGCGGCGCTGCTGGCCGCGGCCGACAATGGCTGTGCTTTGAAAGGGCACGGCTTTAGCCATGCCATAAGTGACACAAAAAAAACATCGGCTTTAGCCGCTGAGGGATGTTTTTCTTCAGAATCGCATGAAAAACCGAGTTTTTCCCCAGCCTCGCCAGGGAAGGGAATCGAGACGCCCGCGCTCTTCCTCAACCTGCAACTGCGCGGCCTTGGCAAGTTGAGCCAGGCGCGCCTCACCACGCGCAGTGTCGGACGCATCGTCAAGCGCATCGCCATTCTGCGCGGACTCTCTGCCGACGTGCATCCGCACACGCTGCGCCACGCCTTCGGCACGCATTTGTTAGAAGAAGGCGCGGACCTGCGAGCCATCCAGGAGTTACTAGGCCACGAGCGCCTCTCCACCACCCAGCGCTACACGCAACTGACCACCGCGCAGTTGACAGTGGTCTACGACCGCACCCATCCGCGAGCGCGATAGGCGTGATGAGTGGTAAGGGCTGTTACCAACAGGTGTGAATCAGGAAGACACATTCTTTAGTCGCATATGTAAGTTCGACAGTGTAACTCGGGTCATGAGTCATGATAGGATCGACCGTGTATTGTTCCAGACGGGATGCAAGGAGGACTTTGTGCTGAAACGTGCTTTCAAGTTGCTGGTATTTGCGAGCATGGCTGTGGGCATGGCATGGGCGGCGGAGAATCCCTTCATTGGCGAGTGGAAGCTGAACCCATCGAAGAGCAGGATGCCCGACGAGATGAAGGTTGAGAGCAAGGGCGGCAACACATACTCGTTCAATTTCAGCGGCGTCGACGAAACAATCGTAGCGGATGGGACCGATCAACCGGGCGTCAGAGGAACCACGCTGTCGGTGAAGGCGGATGGGCCCGACACCTGGATCGTGGAGCGCAAGAAAGACGGCCGGCTGCTCCTTAGAGGGACCTGGAAGCTCTCGAAGGACGGCGGTACGCTGACGGACTACTACCGCCAGTTCGAGTCCGACGGGTCCACGGTCAGCATGGATTACATCTACCAGCGCAGCGGTGACGGATCGGGCTTCGCGGCGGACTGGCAGAGTATTAAGGAGACGATGAACTCGCCTTTTGCTTTGGAGGTGAAGGCGTACCAGGGAGATGGCCTCACCTTCATCATTCCCGCTGAGCAGGAGACGAGAAGCGCGAAGCTAGACGGTAAAGAATATCCGCTCCCAGGCCCGAACGCGGCCCCGGGATCATCCTGTTCGATCCAGCAGGTGGACGCGCACAGACTCGAGATGACGAACAAAAGGGGCGGAAAGGTCACTGACACGCGCGAGATCAGCCTTTCGAAAGATGGGAAAACATTGACCATGACCATACGCGGGCCGGGCCGAAGCCTGCCGGACGTGCTGGTTTTCGACCGGGAGTAGCCTGATTCGTCCGTGATTAGTAGCTCGCAGTCCTCGCTGGGGAGCTCGGGACCTGAACCACCCCACTTAGCTACGGCATGTGGCCTGCTCATCGCCCCCGATGAATCGCTATGTGCCGTAAGAAGCTGTGCCCCGTTCATCGCCCTATCGCGATGAGCGGGCGGGTGACCAGGTCCGGGGGATAAAAAATGAGGGCGTCCCAGCTCCGTGGCCCCCACGGACAGGTCTTCGTCTGTGGGTGAAGGTCCGGATTCTCGGACCTGGAAATCCTTCAACCTCAACCTACTGCGTTGGATCAGGGATGATCTCCGCGATGGGCGGCTCACCGGAAGGATTCAGGGAGATAATGGGCCTATGCGTTTTTCGCGGCGAACCAACTGGAACATGGAAGAGAACGAGCTGGCGCGGGCACATCGGCGGCGGCTGGCGGCTGGCCTGCCGATTGCCGACCTAACGGCCTCGAACCCTACGCGCTGCGGCTTTGGCTATGATCCCGGCTTGCTGGCGGCGCTCAGCGATGAGCGTGCGCTCGACTACGATCCGCAGCCGCGCGGATTGCTCAGCGCCCGCGAAGCGGTCTGCGCCTACTATTCCGGCCACGGCGTTGCGCTCACGCCCGGGCAGATCATCCTGACCACCAGCACCAGCGAGGCCTACAGCTTCCTCTTCCGGCTGCTCTGCGATCCGGGCAGCGAGATTCTTGTCGCCCAGCCCGGCTACCCGCTCTTCGACTTTCTCGCCGTGCTGGACGACGTGAAGCTCAAGGCCGCGCCGCTGGTCTACGACCACGGCTGGCAGATTGATGCAGAGGGTCTTCGCCGCGCCATTACGCCGCAGACGCGGGCCATCGTCCTCGTCCATCCCAACAACCCTACAGGCCACTTCACCAAGCCGTGGGAGGCCGAGGAGCTGGCGCGGCTCTGCCGTGAGTTCGACCTGGCGCTGATTGTGGACGAGGTCTTTCTCGACTACAGCTTTGGCGGGGCAGGGAGGAGCTTTGCCGCCGGCCTCGAGGGTGTTGCGGTCTTCGTGGTCAGCGGGTTGAGCAAGATTGCCGGATTGCCGCAGATGAAGGCGGCCTGGATTGTTGCTTCCGTAAAGGAAAACTGTACGCATCTGGACCGTTTGGAGGTTATTGCCGACACTTTTCTCTCGATGAACGCGCCGGTGCAATGGGCGCTGCCGGCCTGGATGGAGGGCCGCGAGACTATCCAGCAGCAGATTCGCGAGCGAGCGCGGACTAACCTTGACGAGCTGGACCGGCAGCTCGCTCAACTGCCTGAAGTGAGCCGCCTGGAGGTCGAAGGCGGCTGGTACGCGGTACTGCGGATTCCGGCGCTTGCGCCTGACGAGCAGACGGTGCTTGCTCTGCTAGAGCGTGGCGTCTGGGTTCATCCCGGCTACATTTTCGGGATGGCCGAATCGGGCTGGCTAGTGGTTAGCCTACTAACTTCCATACAAGAATTCAGCGCCGGAGCCGCTCTGTTGGCGGCTTTCCTCAATACTCACAGATGAATCAGCGACTAACTCGATAGAAGACTTACTAACTCACTGCCCGATCAGGAAGGGATTGCTCCGGCGTTCCGCGCCGATGGTGGTGGCGGGGCCGTGGCCGGGGAGGACGCGGGTCTCGTCGGGCAGCGCGAGCAGGCGGGTGTGAATCGAATCGATGATCTGATCGAAGTTGCCGCCGGGCAGGTCGGTGCGGCCGATGCTGCCTTCAAAAAGTGTGTCGCCGGCGATGAGCAGCTTGAGCGGGGCAAAGTGAAGGCAGACCGAGCCTTGCGTGTGGCCGGGGGTGTGCAGCACCTGGGCGGGATAGCTCTCCAGGCCGACGACGAGGCCGTCTGTCAAGCTTGCGTCGGGCGGGGCGGTCTCCGGCGTCTCCATGCCGATCCAGCCGGCTTGCATGTCCATCATTTTCAGCAGCGGCAGGTCGTTCACGTTCAGCAGGATGGGCGCACCGGTGAGCCGCTTGAGCTTGAGCGCGCCGCCCACGTGGTCGATGTGCGCGTGGGTGACGAGAATCTGCTTGAGCTTGAGGCCGAGTTCGGTGAGGCGGCGATGGATGCGGCCAACCTCGTCGCCGGGATCGATGACGATGGCCTCGCCGGATGCTTCGTCGCCGAGGATGGTGCAGTTGCAGGCCAGCGGGCCGACGGGAAAGGTTTCCAGAATCATGACTTCATTGTAGGGCGTCTGGCGGGCAGGGCGCGGCGAGGATTGCTGCTAACTCTGGCGCGGTTTGACTCCCAGGCTCGCCATCACTTCCAGTGCGAAGCGGGCGGAGACCGTGGCCGGGCCGCCGCCCATCTCGATACCAACCTCGATGGCTTCCAGTAACTCTTCATAGGTTGCGCCGCCGGCGGCTGCCTGCTCAATGTGCCACTGCATGCAGGATTCGCAGTTCTTCACCACGGAGATTCCCACGGCGATCAACTCTTTCTGCTTTTTGGGCAGGGCGCCGTCACAATAGGCAGCTTTTTCCATGGCCAGAAAGCATTCGTAGACCTTCGATTTGCTGGCCAGCAACTGCGCATGGGCGCGCTTCCGTTGGGCGGTAAGCTCTTCGAGTTTGTTCATAGCGTGCAATCCCTTTCCAAAGCGAATAACAATAGCTAACAACTATCAAACCGGCGTATTGTCTGAGTTTTTCTTGCCGAAGGCAGATGGCCCCACCGCAGGAGGCTTGCGGAAAGTGATCGCATAGAACAGTCCGCCCTTGATCATCTCCAGATGAATCTCCTGCATCTCGGGTGGCACCAGGTCAATAGGGATTTTCACGGTCGTAAGGCGGTTCTTGTAATAACTGCTGGTAATCGGAATTTTTTCATAGGTTGCCTTCGCATACTCCTCGGTTTCATCGGAGATGAGCAAAAGGCTGCCCGGCTTGGCCACGCGAATCATCTCCCGGATCGCCTTAGCCTGATCGTTAAAGAAGCTGATGCCGCCCACGTGAAAGACGACATCGAAGCTGGAATCGGCGAAGGGCAGGCTCTCGGCATTGCCCAAATAAAGGTCGGCGTCCAACTTCCAGCGGCGCATATTATTCTGGCAGTTGGCCAGCATCTCGGCAGACAGATCGAGGCCGGAGAGTTTCACTCCACGTGGCAGGTATTTGAAACTGAGGCCGGTGCCTACTGAGGTTTCCAGCACCGAATCGCCCGGTTTCGCTTCGAGCATACGCATGTAGGCGAGGAAGTATTCATCCCTGTCTAGTCCTTTGAACGCGCCGGCGACGCGCTGGGTATCGTCGTAGAAGCCGCCGATTGTCTCATACAGATGGTTGTATTTGCCGTTGTCGCCGGTCAGGTCTTCGGGCTTGAGGAAGGCTGGAATTCCGTCTCGGACGGGAAAGCTCTCGCCCGACGAGCTGACCAGCGCTTCACGGCCCTGCTCGCTGACCACATGCAATGGCTCGTGTGTAAACGGGCTTTGCAAATGAGCGATCGTTTGCGGACGTTCGGCCCAGGACGTGGTTTTAATCGGATGGAAGAGCGCCCATACGCTCAGGAACAGGGCTGCGCCAAGGCATTCCCAGGAAAACGTTGCGCCGGTGAGTAGACTGATCGGCAGCGTGACTCCGATGTAATGGCGGAAGAGCTCGAAGCCGCCTACAACGATAACGCCCGCCCCGAAGACAAATTCGGTGGCGTGGGATTCATGGTTCCACAACCACACGACCGTCGCCGCAAACCAGAAGATGAGGAATGTAGATGGTCTGATCATGGAAGCTGCGCCGATGTGAAGTGCCAGGGCAAGCGATGGAATCGCCACAGCCGCCAGCGGCAAGGGAAATGTGGAGAGGAATGCAGGTATACGCGGGCTGACCAGCCGGTGAAAGGTGAAGGGCAGAACGCCGAGCACGGCGGCCAGCAGCATCCAGCCAAGATAATGGAGAGCCTGCTCCGGGCCGGTCAGCGGGAAGTTGCGCCAGCCGAAGATCAGGCTGGGAATGAAACTGAAAACCAACATCCACAGGAATCCGCGCCGGGGCTTTTGCGTGCCCACGAACCACGCGCCCAGAATGGGGCCGGTCCACGCTCCCACGGAAGAGAGAAAAAAGCCGAGGATAAAAAGGCTGGTGACGAACCAGGCCACGATCTGCGAACTGCGGCTGGATTTAACGTTGGTAGGCATTTGCGGTTCTCCTTTTCTTGCTGTTGAGTTGGACCATTTGGCTAAATCGAGAACGACATGAGCAGGAAGAAATGCAGGTCCTTCGACTCCCCTTCGCTGCGCTTCGGGTTGCTCAGGATGACAGATTCGCTGGATTAATGGCAGCTTCCATGGCAGCTAGTTCAGCCAGCGCGGATTCGCCCCAGTCGAGTGCGGCGCGGGTCAGCGCCATTCCCAGTCCCAGCGTGAGCATCCAGTACGGCTTGTTTGGGTTATTCGTATGAATTTCGTGCGCCATCTTATCGATCCCTTCCAGCGTGGCCAGCATACGCCGGTTGCGCTCGTTAAGTTCGCGGACATGCGCGATTGCGACGCCCGGCGCTGCCTCCCGGCCAAAAAACAGCTTGAGCAGGAATTCATTGCGCGGCGGATCGTTCTGGAAGGGCAGGGCGAGCCAATCCCGCAGGCTGGCGCGCCCTGCATCGGTCAGCGCGTACTCCTGCCGCCGCTTCTTGGGCGCCGTGGCTGACTTGCAAGCTTCGATCAGGCCTTCGGCGACCAGGCGCTTCAGGGTGGGGTAGATTTGTCCGTAGCTCTCGCCCCAAAAGCTGCCGAAGTTCTCTTCGATGGCCTTGTGAATCTCGTAGCCGGTGCCTTTCGGCGCGATGGAGAGCATACCGAGAATGACGTAGGCGGTACGGTTGTTCTTCATATAGCTGTAAGATATATCTGAAAGATATTCTTGTCAAGGAAAATCTTCAAGATATTTTCGGGGGCAGGCACAGACGCAAAAAAACGGCAGACCGGATGGCCTGCCGTTTCTTGCAGATCTGAGGGAAGGAAAGGGTTTACGGCCTATTTGCCGGATTTGGCGGGCGCGGAGACGGGTGCAGGCTTGGAGCTGTCCAGCACCGAATGCGCGCCGCTCCCGGCTCGCACCATGAGTACAGTCAGAGTGATCGACGTGATCATAAAGACAATCGCCGAGTAGGTTGTAAGCCGGGTGAGCACGTTGGCCGCGGCGCGCGGGCCGAAGGCGGTCTGCGACCCCTGGCCGCCAAAGGCGCCAGCCAGGTCGGCTGAGCGGCCTTGCTGCAAAAGCACTACGCCGATCAGAAACAGGCAGACGATCACGTGCAGGACGATGACGAAATAGAGAAGAACATGCATCTTGTAAGCTGCTTTCCAGGTCAGTCCGGCTGACCCGGACGCGAGTGATTTGGTGCGGAAGAGGGGACTTGAACCCCTATGCCTTGTGGGCGCCAGCACCTCAAGCTGGTGCGTCTGCCAATTTCGCCACCTCCGCACACAGGTGAACTCTACGAGTATAGCAAAAGTCGGGGACGGACGGAACTACTACCCGTAGCGCAACATCGGAACTCTTCGCCTATTTCCGCCGGAATGTTTCATTCGTGATAATATTGAGCCTCAAGGAGCCGGCAGCCCCCTGCGCCTTCGCCGGAGCCATCCCGATGAACCTCTATCTAATGCGCCATGCCAATGCCGGATTGTCACGCGGAAATCCAACTCTCGACGCCAAGCGAGCCCTGATTAAAGACGGCAAGGAGCAGTGCATTCTGATGGCTCGGCTTCTGAGCGCGCTCAAGGTGCAGGTGGATGTGATCGTCTCCAGTCCCTTGAAGCGCTCGCTGCAAACCGCGCAGCTAGTGGGCACGGAGCTGGGCTACGACGCCCGTGTCGAGATCAGCCCGGCGCTTGAGCCCGACGCCGATTACGCCGACTTCCAGCAGATGCTGGCCCACTATGCAGGCTATGAGGGCGTGCTGGCGGTGGGACACAACCCCAACGTCTTCCAGTTTCTGGGACGGCTGGTCACCGGCAACGGCGGCGCGGCGATTCGCATGAGAAAAGGCTCAGTGGCCCGCGTCGATCTGGACCGCCATCCGCCGCTCTTGCAGTGGCTGATCGATCCGCGCATGGCTCGCGCCATCTATGAGAGCGTGCAGAAAAGTTCGCGCCCGAAGACCTCGCGGAAGTAGGCGGCCTCCTTGCGCAGCGACCACAGTTCCAGTTCCGCCCCCGTCCGCCCCGGCTCGACCTCCAGATAAACCCGCTTGGGATAGACTTTGACCGCGACGCGCAGCACGTCGCTGGCGCGGTCCTGATTGAGCGCTACGGCCAGGCGCAGCAGCACCACCGCGCGCTGCACATGCTCGTGCTCGCCGGCGGGAATGTTGCGCAGGGCGCGGTCGCCCGGCTGCGGACGGCTCTTGCCCAGGTAGCGCGCAATGGCCGAAACCAGCGTCCGCTGCACCGGCGTGTAGCCGAAGAGTTCGGAACTCGAGACGATGTACTGCGTGTGCCGGTGATGGCCCTGGTGATTGATGAACTTGCCGGTGTCGCGCAGCATGGCGGCGGCGGCCAACCAGCTTTCATACTCGGGCGGCAACTGATGCAGCGCCTGCAATTCACGATAGAGCTGCATCGCGTGGGCGCGCACCGGCTCCGCCTCTTGCGGATCGACCCCGTAGCGCCGGGCAGTGGCCAGCACGCTCTCCCAGCGCTGGTGCTCGAACTCCCGATGGACGGCGGCGCGGGCGTCCTGCTCGGCCAGCATCTGGGCCAGGATGCCATCGCGCAACCCCAGCGGGGAGTAGCGAAAGCCCTCCAGCCCGAAGCTCTCCAGCAGCTCGGCAAAGACCTGCGCGCCGGCCACGATGATCTCCGCCCGCCGCGGCCCAATGCCTTCGACCGCCGTGCGCTGGGTGAGCGCCATCGGAGCCAGCTTTGAGGCCAACTGACGCACCACGCGCGTGGGGGCAAATACCTCCGGCTCAGTGATGCCGGCTGTCTTAATAGCAGACTTCTTGCCTGCCTTCGCTATAGCCTTCCCCTCTGCCGCAATCGCCTCGCTCAATGCCGCAGCTGTGCCCGATGTGCCGATCACCAGCGACACGTTCTCCGGCTGAATCTTTTGGTGGGCCAGGCGCAGTTCGCGGTCGATGAACTGCCGCATCCGCGCCAGACCCTCAGCCGGGGCCGGATCGGCGGTGAGAAACTCCTCGGTCAAACGCACCGCGCCCAGCGGCAGGCTGACAGTCTCCAGGATGTGCTTGTTCTCGGAAAGAGTAATCTCGCAGCTTCCACCGCCCAGGTCCACCAGCAGCACGCGGCCCGCCGCTCCGGACTCGGCTTGCGGCTCCGTTCCGGTTTCGGCTTCGGGTTCGGCGACGGCCAACCCCATCACGCCCAGGTGAATCAGCCGGCCCTCCTCCAGGCCGGAGATGATCTCCATATTCCAGCCGGTCTCGGCCTTCACCCATGCCTGAAAGGCCAGCCCGTTGCGGGCGTCGCGCATTGCCGAGGTGGCTACCACGCGAATCTGATCCGCTCCATGCAACTGCACCGCCCGCTGAAATTGCTTGAGCGCTTCCAGCGTAGCCGTCATCGCCTCCGGCGAGGCCATTCCGGTTTCGAAGACGCTGGCTCCCAGTCGCGTCACCTCGCGTTCCTCGTGCAGCGTCTGCAGCTTGTGCGCCATAACCTTGGCGATCTTCAATCTGCAGGAGTTGGAACCGATATCGATGGCGGCAAAGGTGGGCATCAGGGGAGGCTCCGTACAATGGAATTGGCTCTGGGGACAAGATACACGACCAGGCCGGATCACAGCTGTTGATTCAGGCGCAAGCGACAGCGTTTATCCCGCGGCAGGAAAAATGAATTGACAACCTACGCGCATCTTCCCGCCCGCTACCATTCGCTGGCCGCATCGAATCCCGGCAGCATTCTGCTGCAAACCTCGCGCTTCGATGACGAGAATTATCGAAGTTACTTCTTTACGCAGCCTATCCGGACGCTCTCGATCAACAGCGGCTTGTTCGACGAGATCGACCGGGCATTGGCGAGCGGCGCTTATGTAGCCGGTTATCTTGCGTACGAGTGCGGAGAAAGCCTGCAAAAAATCGATCATTGCGGCCGGCAGAATATGAATATGCCTCCCGGCTGGTTTGGCGTCTATTCCAAAGCCTGCGTCTTCGACCACAGAACGGGTGAGTTTGAGGGCGATGCGCCGGATGATTCTCCGGCGGAAGATCCAAAGCCTGGCGAGAGTTTTGCAATTAAGAATCTGCGCCTCGGCATCGACGAGAAAAGCTACGCCCAAAAGATCGCGGCGATTCAGGAGTACATACGCGCGGGCGACACCTATCAAGTTAACTTCACCGATCAGGCGCGATTCGACTTTTCGGGTTCTGCGATGGCTCTCTTTGCAACGCTGATCCATAGCCAGCCGGTCGAGTATAGCGCCTTCCTATATGGAGAGAACTGGCAGATTCTGTCATTTTCGCCGGAGCTGTTCTTTCGCCAGAAAGACCGCAGAATTGTCACGCGTCCGATGAAAGGCACGGCGCGGCGCGGTGCGGATCATAGGGAAGACAAACAAATAGCCCACTGGCTGCAAAATGACATCAAGAATCGCAGCGAGAATGTGATGATTGTGGACCTGATGCGCAACGATCTGGGGCGCATCTGCGAGTACGGAAGCGTGCGGGTTGACCAGCTCTTCGCGGTGGAAAAATACGAAACGCTCTTTCAGATGACTTCGGAAGTTTCCGGCACGCTTCGCTCCGGTGTGCGTTCTTCCGATATCTTCGCCAGTCTCTTTCCCAGCGGTTCCGTTACGGGAGCGCCAAAACATCGGACAATGGACATTATTCAAGAACTGGAGCGCGGGCCGCGTGGCGTCTATACCGGCGCAATCGGCTTCTTTTCACCGGCGCGTGAAGCGGTGTTCAGCGTGCCCATTCGAACCGTGGTCGTGGAGAACAACCGTGGCGCGATGGGCGTGGGTAGCGGCATTGTCATCGATTCGCAGGCGGAAGAAGAGTACCGTGAGTGCCTGCTGAAGTTCGAGTTCCTTACCCGCCGCGAAGAGACCTTTCAACTGCTGGAATCTATTCTATGGATCGATGGTTACAGTTTGCTGCCGCTGCACCTGGAGCGAATGGAATCATCGGCAACGTATTTTGGATTCAACTTCAATCGCGCTTCCATTCTTGAAGGATTGGAAGATACGGGGAAAGAACTTGCATCCGGAGTGCGGACGAAGGTGCGAGTGATCCTGGAGCGCTCCGGCGCGGTGAAGATAACGCACGCTCCGGTGGAGGAAGAGACAGGCTCGGAGACCGTCACGATTTCCACTCTTCGAGTTACTTCGAGCGATCGCTTCCTGCGGCATAAGACGACCCGCCGCCGGTTGTACGACGAACAATACCAACTGGCCCTTCTGCAAGGCCATGACGAGGTTCTTTTCCTGAATGAACGCAACGAGGTGACCGAGGGAGCCATCAGTAACGTGTTCATGGAGAAGGATGGCCAATGGTTCACGCCTCCGGTTGAATGCGGATTGCTGCCGGGGATTTATAGACGGCATCTGCTGGAAACCAAGCCCGCGGCCGCGGAAAGTAGATTGCAACTGGAAGACCTTGCATCCGCTGACGCGGTTTACATCTGCAATGCCGTGCGCGGTTGCAGAAGAGTTACAGTTGTCTCGGCGAGTGCCCCCTGAACGCGGTTCAGTTGCTGAGGAGCGGCAACGAGCGAGACCACAATCAGCGCAATGCCCCAGCGAAGAAATCTGCGGAATCTCGGCATGATTAAGTGTTACGCAGCGCACATCTCATGGGTTCCCAAGACGCATTTGCCACTGACTATAACATTCAAAACATGGCCGTCCAGCAATTCACCCAACACGCAACGCACCCTCCCATCCGCGCGGCTGTTATCCTGTTTGGAATGGTATTCCAGCAATGACAAACGAATCAGCAACCCTGAATCGCCCGCAAGCCGCGCCCTCGACGCTGGCTGTGTGGCTGCTTTTTACGGCGATCTTTGCCGCCGTGCAGATTGGCTCCCTCTTTAACCCGCCACTGATGGACGACGTGGATTCCTCCCACGCCCAGGCCGCGCAGCACTTCTCCGAGAGCAGCGACTGGATCACGGCCAAGGTGAACGGCATCCGCTACATCGAGAAGCCGCCGCTGCCCTACTGGATCTCCGGCGTTCTCTATAAGGTCTTCGGCCAGAATGTCTTTGCCTCGCATTTGCCCAATGCGCTGGCCATGCTCGGCCTCACTTGGCTGGCATGGCTGTGGGCGCGCCGGGCATGGGGCCCTCGCGCCGGACTCTATGCCGGACTGGGCGTGCTGACCGCGATCGGACCATTCCTGTTTACTCGCTTCATCATTCCCGAGGCGCAACTGAGCCTGTTTTTGCTGATTGCGCTCTACTGCATGCTGACCGGCTTCGAGCCGGGCCGGGGAGCCCGTTTTTACTGGATGTGGGTGGTGCTGGCGCTGGCGGTGCTGACCAAAGGGCTGATCGCTCCAACCTTCTTTCTCGGCGCGGCCATTCCTTACCTGATTATTTCCGGTCTGTGGCGGCGCTGGCGGGCTTTGAAGCCGGTCACCGGGCCGCTGCTCTTTCTGGCCATCGCCGCGCCCTGGCATATTCTCTGCGGCCTGGCCAATCCCGATCAGGGCCATCCTATCGGCAACCACCCAACCTTCGGCAACGTGCACGGCTTTTTCTACTTCTACTTCATCAATGAACATGTGCTGCGTTTCTTCGGCCAGCGCTATCCGCACGACTACAGTAAGTTACCCTTTGCCGCCTATTGGCTGCTGCACCTGGTCTGGCTCTTCCCCTGGAGCCTTTTTCTGCCAGCCTTGATCGCCGTGGCCTGGAAGACTCGCCGCCATTGGATGCAGTACCTGCGCCACGACTCCGGCCAGACGGTGGACTTCTTCCTGGACCATACTGTCCGCGCCGACATAGCCGGCGACCTCTCTCATCTCAAGTTCCGCGCGCGCACCATCTGGCTACTGAGCCTCTTCACCGCCTGGACCCTGCTCTTCTTTTCGATCTCGACCAACCAGGAGTACTATACCTTCCCGGTATGGACGCCGCTCTTCATTCTGATCGCCGGCGTGGTGGCGGGAATCGAAGAGAATCGCGGCGCGGATTGGACCTTGGGCGATGGCCCGGAGAAATACAAATCGCTGCTCTCGACCGCATGGCTCACCGGCGCGCAGGCCGTCTTCACGGTGGTGGGCGTACTCTCCGCCGCAGTCCTGGGCTGGGGACTGTGGGAGTCGCGCCATCTGCCCTTTGTCGCCGACATCGGCACCCTGCTGGCGCGTCGCGGCGTGGGGAATTATGAGCTTTCCATGTCGCACTTTTTCGACCTCACCGGCGCTTCGTTTGCCGCGCTGCGCCTGCCTGCCGCCCTGGCTGGGATTGCCCTGCTCATCGGCCCGGCCGTGGGTCTGGCGCTGCGCCTTAAACGGAAGCAGATTGCCGCCACCGTCAGCGTCGCGCTGACTTCGGCCGTCTTCCTCATCGCAGCCCACATCGCCTTTGCCCGCTTTGATCCCATGCTCGGCTCCAAGCTGATGGCCGACACCATCATGGCCAAAGGCACGCCCAACGACACCTTCATCATCTATGGCGACCAGACCTTTGCCTCATCGATTGTCTTTTATACGCACAAGTTTTTCGGCGGCAAGCCGATTCCGATGGTGCTCCACCGTTGCGGACAATTTGGCGAGGGTTCAACACTGCTCTGGGGCTCCTGCTATCCCGACTCGCCCGACATCTTCCTCACGGAAGACCAGCTCAGCAAAATGTGGGGCACCGGCGAGCGCAAGTGGCTCTTCGCCGACAGCGACAATTACAACGATCGCTATAAAGCCGAGCAACTGCTGGCCGGGCGTCTGATCTTCGTCCAGGCCCTCGCTGGCAAGACTCTGTGGACCGACCGGCCGCTGCCGTGAACTGAGAACTGAGAACTGTGAACTGAGAACTTTCTACAGTCCGCTGGAGTGCAATCATGAGTACGGACGTACTCGTCGTCGGAGCCGGATTTGCCGGCGCGGTCATTGCCGAACGGCTGGCCAGCGCCGGCCGCGAGGTGCTGGTCATCGACCGGCGCGATCACCTTGCAGGCAACGCTTATGACCACCCGGACAGCCACGGCGTGCTGGTGCATCGCTACGGCCCGCATCTCTTTCACACCAACTCGGACGCGGTCTTCGAGTACCTCTCGCGCTTTACCGAGTGGCGGCCCTATGAGCATCGCGTGCTGGCCTCGCTCGACGGCCGACTCTATCCGCTGCCCATCAATCAGCAGACGATCAACCAGCTTTACGGATTGAATCTCGACGAGGCCGGGGTCGAGCGCTTTCTGGCCGGCGTGCGCGAGCAGCGCAGCCCGGTTCTCACCAGTGAAGACGTAGTGCTGAACGCCGTGGGCCGCGATCTCTGCGACAAGTTCTTCCGCGGCTATACCCGCAAGCAGTGGGGACTGGAGCTGGCCGATCTCAGCTCCAGCGTGCTGGCGCGCATCCCCACGCGCACCAACCGCGACGACCGCTACTTTACCGACAAGCACCAGGCGATGCCCGCCGAGGGCTACACGCGCCTCTTTGAGCGCTTGCTCGCGCATCCCCGCATTCGCGTGGAAACCGGCGTGGATTTCGCCGCCGTTCGCGAAGGCCTCGGCGCGCGGCTCACGGTTTTTACCGGCCGCATCGACGAGTACTTCGGCTTCCGCCTGTGCAGGCTGCCCTACCGCTCGATCCGCTTCGAACACCAGCACCTGCCCGGAGTCGAGCAGTTCCAGCCCGCGGCCACCGTCAACTTCCCCAACGACCACGAGTACACGCGCATCACCGAGTTCAAGCAGATCACCGGCCAGCGGCACACGGGAACCTCGATTGTGAAGGAGTTTCCCACGGATGAGGGCGATCCCTATTACCCGGTGCCACGCCCGGCCAACCAGGAGCTCTACCAGCGCTATCGGGAGCTGGCTGCGAGCGAGAAGAATGTCGTCTTTGTGGGACGGCTGGCGCAGTATCGCTACTACAACATGGACCAGGCGGCAGCCGCCGCGCTGAAGACCGCCGCGGAGATTGTTGGCGGCTGAGACGATTTAACAGCTCGCGGAAAAACTCATTCGCAGTCGCAAGAAGTGTCAGGGCACGACTTCATAGGCTGCGGAAAAACTCGATAAAGAGCCAAGAAGCGTCAGGGCACGACTTCAGTCGTGCCACAAGCGCAATAAAACAAATGCTGGGCTTTAGCCCCTGCGGTCTGCTTTTCGTGTGATACGCCTGGAACAGCTCTTTTCCGCAACCGTCAAGCCGCTTTCCCGTCATTTGCCCGGCAGGTGCATCGTGCCGCCCGGCTCCAGCTCGAAGACTCTGCCGTGCCAGTGCAGTTTGTTGCTCATGTAGCTGGCTGCCCACAGGAAAAAGCCGATCAGGTCGCGCAGCGGGTAGAGAAATGCGAGCCGCACCGATTCCCGGCTGCGAACCACCAGTCCGCCTACAATCATCGACTGCGCGGTCTTGAGCAGCAGCGTAAAAACCAGCAGCGCCAGGCCCAGCAGCGGACGGCCCAGCAGCACTCCGGCGATCAGCCCCAACAATCCGAATGGCACAGAAAAGGTGAGCACCGTGCCCAGGTGGCCCATGGGGCGCGAAAAACGCGTGCTGCGCATCCAGCTCAACTGGTGCTCAATCGACTTCCAGAATCCCGCGCGCAGAATCTGGTGGTCGATCACCTGGTCTGAGAGCACCACGGTGCTGCCCGACTCGGCCAGCAGATAGCCGAGCATGTAATCGTCGGCCGCATAATCAGCCAGCCGGGCAAAGCCGCCGATCTGCTGGAGCGCTGCCTTGCGCAACGCCGTCGAAGGCCCCAGCGTGAAGCGGACGCCTTCCAGCATCGCCGCCACCAGCACGCCGGAGGTCATCTCCACCGACATGCCCAGCCCCTCCAACTGCTCGCCAAAACCGCCATCAATTGGCATCCCTCGATAGAGGCTGAATGCCGCGCCCACTTCGGAGTTGCGGAAGGGCGCCACCATCGCGCGCAGGTACTCAGGGCTCGCGGGAACATCGGCGTCGGTGGCTACCAGCAGATCGTGCCGCGCCGCCTCCGCCATCAGGTGCATCGAGTAGCTGCGCGCGTTCATCCAGGGCGGTTCGCCGGAGGTCAGGATTCTCACCGGAATCTGCTTGTAGCGCGCCGCCAGCTTGCGGGCAATCGCCAGGCCCGCATCATCTTCATGGCGCGCGCAAAACAGCAGCTCGTACTCCGGATAGTCGAGCTGGAAATAGCCTTCCAGGTTTTCTTCCAAATGGGCCGGCGAGCCGTGCAGCGGCTTCAGAATGCTGACCGGAGGGGTGAAGTCGAGCGCCTGCCGCCGTCTGCGCCGTCTGGCAGTCAGATATTTCCAGGTAGCGACAAGGGCCATCATCGTAAAAATCGTGGAGGTCAGAATTCCGGCTGAACTGAGGAACAACAAGAAATATGCCACGACGCCGGCTCCTTTGCCGCTTTGAAACACGCTCTGGTTCACTCTATCGGATGAAGAACCAGGTGTCCAGCCAGCCAGGCCTTCGCCGCGGGCTGAGTGGTCAATGACCGCTCAGCCCTGCGCAAGGCGTGGCTCTACCCCTTACGCGACATCATGGGTTTCTGCTTCTGGTTGAGAAGTTACTTTGGCTCGCGCCGCCTGAGTTATCGCGGCGATCCCTGCGAACTGTTGTCCAAGGGAAGGATGCGCAAGCTGAGCGAAGAGCCGGAAGAGATAACGCTGGCTTGATAGGGTTGCTACGCCTTGCGCCCGTTTATGGTCGACTTGACCACCACCCCCGGCTTGCGCAGCGGCACCATGGCGGCGCTGGTTCCCGGCGCGGCCTGCTGAAAGCGCGCCAGCATCTCCGTGCGCACGTACTCGACAAAGTTCTGCATCTGCCGGTTCATCTCTTCCATGCGCTCGCGCATTTGCAGGATGATGGCGATGCCGGCGATGTTCACGCCCAGCTCGCGCGCCAGGCTGAGAATGAACTCCAGGCGCTCCAGGTCCTCGTCGGTGTAGAGGCGGGTGTTGCCCTCGGTGCGCGACGGCAGCAGCAGGCCCTCGCGCTCATAAAGGCGCAGCGTCTGCGGATGAATCTCGTACATCTCGGCCACCGCCGAGATCATGTACGCGCCCTTCGATTTTTTCTTCGTCGCCATCAATCCACCAGTGTGAACATAGAGTGATTTAAGGTGCGGCTGGCATGGACAGTACTTTCGCACATTGATCGTTCGTCATCAAATCGAAATAGGACGTGTATTTTTGGATCTGAATAAATACATCGGCTTCAGAAACGGATGGCTTCAACATGATAGACAAAACGACTACTCGATCTTTGATCAGTGTCGATAACACATATTGTGTTGCAGCTTTCTTCCCAGGAGGATTCTCCTTTTTCCAGAGATAGAATAAGCGGTCGTCGCTGCCATCTGGATTCTTCCTGGAAGATGGTCCATAATCCGTGATCACGATCGAAGGGACGAGTTTTTTGTAGTAGTCCTGTTCATATTCTGCCTGAGCGCGAAGTAGGTCGATGGGCTTTGAGCCCTTGATGTATTGTGCAAAATCGGCTCTATTCTCCAGCATTGACTCGTAAGCCATGTCATCGATGAAGATGATGGTTCTTCCGGGATCGTCTTTGTCGTTGAACGAGAAAGTTTTGCCATCCAGAAAATAACGAAAACTGCTGTCGCCCAGGAACCTGTAAAAGAAGAAGCCGGTGCCTTGATCAGGTTTTATGACTTTCGTTTGATCATTATCTGGGCATTGGGCAGATAGATTTACAGTGCCAAGAAACAAAGCGGAGGGAAAAAGGAAAAACATTCGCCAAGCTAAAGGCAACGAACTCTTTGCGGTCAGCCGATCTGCATTCTGGACCATACTACTCATTTGAATGCCTCCGAAACGCACCTACAGCTTATCAAAGAGCGCCACTCGCGGGTCCTGGTTGTTCAGCTTGGCCAGCTCGCGCATGATCTCGCGGCTGCGCTCGTCCGAGAGCTTTGGCACCGTGACCTCGATGGTCACAATCTGGTCTCCGCGCTTGCCGGGATGCTGGGAGCTCTCCACGCCGCGCTCCCTCATGCGCAGCTTCTGCCCGTTCTGCGTTCCCGGCGGAATCTTCAACTGCGCGCGGCCGTCGATGGTGGGCACATCCACCTTGGCTCCCAGCGAGGCTTCCGGCACCGTTACGGGAACCGTCAGATGAATGTCGTCGCCCACCCGCGTGAAGACCGGATGCGTGCCGGTGCGGACGATCAGAAAGAGGTCGCCGGGCGCGCCGCCGTTCAGCCCGGCGTTGCCCTTGCCTTGCAGGCGAATCCGCTGCCCGTCGCGCGTGCCGGCCTTGATGCGAAACTCGACCGCCTCGTCGCGGCTGACTAATCCCTCGCCGTGGCAGGTAGAACAAAGATTCGTAGTGCGGCCCGTGCCGTTGCAGCGCGGGCAGGGAATGTTGAACTTCATCCGCCCGCCCATCTGCGTGACCTGGCCTGTACCGTTGCACTCCGCGCACTGGGTGGGTCCGCCGGTTGAGGCCTGGCCGTGGCAGGTGGGGCAGCTCTCCTGGCGATGCACGTCGAGCCGCGCCTGACCGCCGCGAATCGCCGTCCAGAAGTCCACCGTGGCCTGGTACTCCAGGTCACTGCCGGGCTGCGGGCCGCGCGGATGTTGCGGCTGCTGTGCCCCGGTAAAGATGCCGGAGAAAATGTCCTTGAAGCTGCCCCACGAAGCCGAATCTGCCGGGGAGCCCGCGTACTGTCCCCGGTGCTGCCCCGGCCCGCTCTGAAAGCCGGAAAAGTCGAAGCCGCCAAAGTCCACCGGCATGCCGTGCCCGCCGCCCTGCTGTCGCGCATAGGCCTCGGCCGTCGCCGGGTCAATCTGATCGGAGTAGAAGCCCACTTGGTCGTAAATCTTGCGCTTCTTCTCGTCGCTCAGCACGTCGTTGGCCTCGGAGATCTCCTTGAACTTCTCCTCGGAGCGTTTGTCGCCGGGGTTCACGTCCGGGTGATACCGCCGCGCAGCCTTGCGGAAGGCCTTGCGAATCTCTTCCGCCGTCGCCGTCTTCTTCACGCCAAGCGTGCCGTAATAGTCCTTGTTCGTCGTCGTGGGCATGGTCTGTTTGGACTCGTTTCCTGATTATGCGCTAGTTCTGCTTTTTCATCCTCTGAGTGCTGGACGCCCAACTCAATTCTGAGGGCAGGGAATCCACAAACCTTGACTGCAATCCGTTCAAGCAACCTGTCTGGCCTTCAGTTCTCCGGTCTCCGTGCGCGGCGCGGGAAAGATCTCCACCTCAATGCGGGCCGTTACTTCCCGGCTTGCCAAGGCCAGGTCATAGGACATCTGCATCTTCATCCAGAAATCCGGCGTGGTCCCGAAGTACCGTGCCAAACGCAGCGCCGTATCCGCTGTAATTCCCCGGCGTTCGCGCACAATCTCTGAGATGCGCGTCACCGGTACTCGCAAAGCAAGGGCCAGTGCATTGGCCGAAAGTCCCAGCGGCAGCAGAAAATCCTCCCGCAAAAACTCGCCGGGATGAATTGGCACACCCTTTTGCTCGTGCTTCCTAAGAATACTCATGCACAATCTCCCTCAATGGTAATCAACAATCTCTACATCCCAGGCATCGTGACCGTCCCAGCGGAAGCACACTCGATATTGATTGTTGATGCGGATGCTCCACCAGCCCTCCCGGCCGCCCTTCAGCTTCTCCAAGTGATTGCCCGGAGGATTCCGCAAATCCTCAATCGCCGACGCGAAGTCAACTGCTTGCAATCGGCGTGCTGCTACCCGTGCAATCGCCGCCCATCGCCTGCTTGTTCCGGTCAAGAAGACTGCTTCCGTCTCGTCATCGGCGAAGGATTGAATCATACTTAACGCTTATCGTAACACGGGAAACGTTCAATCAGCAACCATGCCCTTCGGGCGACCATCGTCGCGTAAGAGCCTGCCTGTCGAAGGCGGCTCACACCGTAAAGCCCCCGGCTTTGCCGGTGGATATTGATTCCCGACATACTCCTGGTGTCCGGTCTCTGAAACAGTAAGGGCGGTTGCCTCAAATGGTGGTAAGTACAGTGCTCTGGGGGCTCTCCTATTCCCCAATTCCTGCTTTTTCCCAGCTCTCTAAAAAAACCAGCAACTCTCCCGGCGGCCTGAGCCAAATCTCCGCTGCAGTTTCGCGGAACTCACGCCGCACCAGCACGCTCAAGCCGCGCTTGCCAAGTCGCCGCACCGCCCGGAAGGCTGCCTCGTCGCTGAGATCGTCGCCCAGAAACGCCACAGGCCCAACGCCTCCGGCCTCCGCCAGAATCGCCTCGACCGCTCCGCCCTTGTTGCGCCCCGCGCGCAGCTCCAGGCCGGCATCAAACTCCAGCAGAGCCAATCCCTCCATCCGCGCCAACGGCTCAAAGCGCGCCCGTGTCCGCCGCTCGATCTGCTCAGCCTGCTTGCGCGTTGCCCCGCGCCAATGCATCACCACCCCGTTGGCTTTGTCCTCGAAGAGCCCGCCCAGGCTGTCGCGCTTCAGATATTCCCGCAGCTCTTCGAGCTTCTGCCGCGTCGCCGCCGGAGCCTGCTCCAACTCTCGCCGCCCGCTGGGATAAAGTCGCTCGGCTCCATGCAGGCCCCAAACCTCCAGCGGCGGGTCAAGTCCCAGCATGGGCGCAATCTCCGCGGCCGGGCGACCGGTGATTACCACCATGCGCGTGCTGCCTTGTCCTTGAATCCGCCCCAGCAGCTCCCGCACACCCGCCCACGGCCGCGCCTGGAAGCGATCCACCCGGAACGGCGCCAGCGTGCCGTCGTAATCCAGCAGCAGCAACGGGCGCGCGCCCGCTGCAAACCCGCCAAAAAATTCGTCCAACCTTTTCGCTGCTTCTGAGGTCAACCGCCGCTCGCTTTCCAAGCCAAGTTTATCGCGCAACCCACCCGTTGTCGGAGGCGGCCTACTCCCTGATCTGTGTTCCCTGATCCCTGATCCCTCGAATGCGTTATCCTGTCGATGAGAGCGGCGCAATCCTTCATCCCGCAGGCCGGCAAACGCGATGGCGATACAAACGATCGAAAAAACCGCCAAGAATCTCGTCCTTACCGTGCAGGACTACGCCCTGTTTGCCTGGCGCGCTTTCACAAACCTCTATCGCCCTCCCATTTACTGGCCCGAGTTCCTCGTTCAGGCCGACATCATCGGCTTCGGCTCCATATCCATTGTGGTGCTCACAGGACTCTCCACCGGCGGCGTACTGGCCCTGCAATCGGCAGCCACGCTCTCCGCCTTCGGCGCCGCTGCCGTCACCGGACGCTTCGTCAGCCTGACCATGATTCGCGAATTGGGCCCAATACTCACCGGTGTCATGGTCAGCGGCCGCAACGCCAGCTCCATGGCCAGCGAACTCGGCTCGATGGTGGTGACCGAGCAGATCGACGCCATGCGCGCCCTGGGTGTAGACCCCATGCGCAAACTGGTTACCCCGCGCATTGCTGCCACCATCTGTATGCTCTTCTTCCTCACCATCCTTTCCGACGCCTGCGGAATCGCCGGCGGAGGCCTGGTCACAGTCTTCATGAACCACCAGGACGGCACCCAGTACTTCGACATGGCTTGGCAGCACCTGCGCTATCCCGACATCATCCAGGGGCTGGTCAAGCCGCTCTTCTTTGGCTACATCCTCAGCTCCATCGGCTGCTTCTACGGCATGAGAACCACTGGGGGCACCCAGGGCGTGGGCCGATCCACGATTCAAGCCGTTGTCTGGGCTTCGGTGCTCATCATCTTCGTCGACTTCCTGCTCACCCAGGTGCTGCTCACTCTAATGCCGCCTTTATGAACGAGACCAGCGCTAACCCCCAGCCCGATCAGGACAAGGCGTCCGTTACGGATGCAGGCCCGGTCGTCGTCTTTCGCAACGTCACCATCGCCTTCGACGGCCCGCCGGTTCTGGAAGACGTCAGCTTCTCCATTGCGCCCGGAGAGACCCGCGTTCTGCTCGGCCCCGCCGGCGTAGGCAAGAGCGTCCTGCTCAAGCTGGTCAACGGCCTGCTGCGCCCCGACCAGGGAAGCATCCTGCTTTTCGGCGAAGAGATCTCCCACATGCCAGAACAGCAGCTCTTCCCCCTGCGCACCCGCACCGGCATGGTCTTCCAGGAGGGCGCGCTCTTCGATTCGCTCTCCGTCCGCGACAATGTTGCCTACCAACTGATCCAGGAGCAGGTTCCCGACGAGGAAATCGACCGGCGCGTCCGCGATGCGCTGCGTTTTGTTGAGTTGGAGGAAACCTTTGACCTCTTTCCGGCCAGCCTCTCGGGCGGAATGCGCCGCCGCGTGGCTATCGCCCGCGCCCTCATCCGCACGCCTGAATTGCTGCTCTACGACTCGCCCACCGGTGGACTCGACCCACTCACCTCGACCACGATCATTGAACTGATCGTCAAGGAACGAGACGTCAGCCACACCCCTTCGCTCATGGTCACCCATCGCCTGCAAGACGCCTTCATCCTCTGCAACAACCGCTTTGACCCTGAACAAGGCCGCATGGTTCCCCTGCCCAAAGGCGAAACCGACCCCTGCACAACTTTCTTGATGCTCGAAAACGGCCGCCTGATCTTCGACGGCTCGCTGCACGAACTGGTGAAGAGCAGGAATCCGTTTGTGCGGGAATTTCTGGAATAGACCGTAGATCCTTTCTTAGCAATGCTCTTCCGTTTACCGTTTGTGAACCAATCATGCGCTATAATTGCGCCGGGATTGCGGCCTCGCGTATCACGGGCGCAACCGTGTGGACGGCTGTCGGTATGCAAACTGCGGTCTTATGAAAGAAATGAGACCAAAGATGACTTCTTCTTCTACCATTCCATTCACTCTCCCTCTCGATAGCCCGGATGCTGCGCTTGAACGGGTTGGCGGCAAGGGCGCATCGCTGGCGCGCATGGTGGCGGCCGGTCTGCCTGTGCCGCCCGGCTTTCATGTCACTACCGAAGCCTATCGCTGCTTTGTCGAAGAGAACCATCTCCGGGACGGAATTCTGGCAGCCGTAGCTGGGGCGCAAGCCAACAACCCCGCTACCCTGGAGCGCGCATCGGAGCAGATCCAGTCGCTCATTGCCCATGGGACGATGCCGGGCGAGATCGCCCAGGCCATACGGCAGCGGTATAGCGAGCTGGGCGCTGATATTCCCGTGGCGGTTCGCTCGTCGGCGACGGCGGAGGATCTGCCGGATGCCTCGTTCGCTGGCCAGTTGGAGACTTACCTGAACGTGCGCGGCCCCGATGCGGTGCTCGATGCCGTCAAGCGGTGCTGGGCGTCACTGTGGACGGGGCGCGCCATCGGCTACCGCCAGCGCCAGGGGATACGGCCGGAGGACGTCAGCATCGCCGTTGTTGTGCAGCGGCTGGTTCCGGCTCAGGCAGCCGGCGTGGCCTTCACCGCGAACCCGGTGACGGGCGCGCGCGGCGAGATGATGATCAACGCGGCATGGGGACTGGGCGAGGCTGTCGTCAGTGGCCAGGTTACGCCCGACACCATCGTCATCAATAAGCAAACCGGCGCGATCACATCGCAGGAGATCGCCAGCAAAGAGGTGATGACGGTGCGCCTGGAGACAGGCACGCGCGAAGAGCCTGTTCCGGCCGGTCAGCGCAAACAAGCCGCGCTGGAGCCGGCGCAGGCCGCGGAACTGGCGCGGCTGGGGGTGCAGATCGAGCAGCTTTACGACCAGCCGATGGACATTGAATGGGCCCTGTGCGATGGGCGGATCTTCATCGTGCAGGCGCGGCCTATTACGGCGCTACCCGAACCACACGCGTCGCTCGACTGGTCAGTCCCGCGCAAGGGAGCCATCTACTTTCGACAAAGCGTGGCCGAATTGCTTCCCGAGCCGCTCTCGCCGTTGTTCGTGACGTTGGCCTTGCCGCTGTGGAACGAAGCGACACAGCAGATCATGACACAGTCGCTTGGGCTCAGGTCCGACTCGGTTGCGCTCGTGACGGTCCATGACTTTGTCTACTATGAAATGGCCTTGAATACGCGGCAAATGGTGGTGTTTATCTTCACCATGATGATGCATGGACGCACCCTGGCCAGGATGTGGCATACGTCGATTACGCATTGGGCCGATGAAACACGCCCGCACTTTGCGCAAGTCACAGCGGAATGGACCGCGCGCGATCTGGCCGCGATGCCCGCGCTGGAACTGCTGGCCGGGGCGCGCCGGATCGTGGAGGCGGCGGCAAGCTACTATGTGAGCATTCAGCTCGTACTGGGTCCACCCGTTATAAGCGAAGCCCTCTTTACCGCCGTATACAACCACCTCATCAAGCGCAAGAGCGACCCGTCCGCGCTGACTTTCCTGCTGGGTTTCGACAATACGCCGATCCGCGCCGAGAAGTCGCTTTACGATCTGGCGATGTGGGCGCGCGGAGAAGAGGAGCTGGTTGGATACCTGGCCCGGAGCAGCGGCAAGGAGATTGCGACGGCATACCAATCGCAAGCGGTGCCCATCGCCGCCACAGAAAGCTGGCAGGGATTCACAGCACGCCTGACGGAACACCTGAATCGTTTCGGCCACGCCGTCTACGACCTGGATTTTGCCAAAAGCGTCCCAGCCGATGCACCGGCGTCGCTGCTGGAAACACTCAAATATTTTGTTGCGGGGAAAGGCCGAAGTCCCTACGAGCGGCAGGCTGAAGCAGTCTCAGCGCGAGAGAAAGCCGCCGCATCGTTGCTGGCGCACCTGGGTTGGCCGCGCCGTCCATTGTTCAGGCGCGTGCTCGGCTGGGCGCAACGTTCGGCGCCTCTGCGCGAGGACTCGCTGGCCGACGTTGGCCTGGGCTGGCCGGTGCTGCGCTGCATCTTGCGCGAGGTTGGACGCCGGATGGTTGCCGCGGGCGCAGTTGCGGAACGCGACGAGGTCTTCTGGCTGAAGTGGGACGAGGTCGAGGCCGCGGCGCGTGCGCTCGACGACTCTCAGCCCGTGGAAGATTATCGCCACGCAATCGCCGAGCGTCGCGAGACCTGGAAGCGGGAGCATCTTGTCACGCCGCCGGTCGCGTTGCCTTTGAAGGGCGCCCGGTTTTTTAACCTTGACCTCAGCAACATGATGCCCGCACGCACCAGCCAGGCGGTCGGCAATACTATCAAAGGAATTGGCGCCAGCCCCGGAAAGGTGACCGGCCCGGCCTGTGTGATTCACAGTCCCGAAGAGTTCGACCGAATGAAGCCGGGCGATATTCTCGTCGCCAAAATCACCACGCCGGCCTGGACGCCACTCTTCGCGCTGGCCTCGGGCATCGTGACGGATGTGGGCGGCCCGCTGAGTCACAGCTCGATTGTGGCGCGTGAATACGGCGTGCCCGCGGTGCTGGGAACCGGCGTAGCCACCGAGCGAATCCGCTCGGGACAGCGCATCACGGTGGATGGCGATAGCGGCGTGGTGACACTGGATGAATCAGGAAGCTAAAAGCGCGACCTGCTCCGCTTAGGATGACAGATTATTGTGGCGCGAATTTCAGATTCAGATCATTAGCGCTTGGCGCCGGTACCAGCGGCGGCCGGCTCCGGGATCTCCGCCACTTTCAACCCCGCCGGGGGCTTGAAGAGCGCGGGGTCAGGCTCGGAGCGATCGATGTTGCTCAACTCGGTGGTCACCGTTCCGGTGCGCGGATCGCTGCTCATCTGGCGCACCGTGGTCTTCAAATCCGCCGAGGTCCATGTCTCCGTGACCACCGTGAAATCGCGGTCGTTGTCTACCGTTCCGGCGGGAATCAACTGCGTGGTGCGTGTGCCCGCAGCATCCAGGCCGGCGATGGTCTCCTGCGACAAGGTCTCCGTGCGAAGGTTGGCGCTCTCCTGACTGGAAGAAGCAGAGACAGCGGCCGGCGTCTCTGCAGTCCGCTGAAACGGAGCGCGCGCACCGGCCTGCGAGGCCGAAGGCGCGGAAGCCTGCGAACTCAGCAACCCATTCAGTTGCGACTCGGGCAGATGAGTCGCCGAGGCAAAGGTCACAGCGGAGTTGCCGGTGACCCAGGTGATCGCCTTCCCTTCAGCCGGATTCCAGACGGTGACGATATGACCCTGCGGCGCGGCGCCGGAGTTCAGTGTGCTCTCGGCGCGCATGCGTCCCTCGGAGTCGCGCCAAAGCTGCACCTCGACGGTGCTCTTGATGACCGTGCCGTCGGAGAGCGTCTGCTCGCGCACGGTTGTCTCGGTGGCGGAAAACGGCAGTCCCTTCACCGGCCCCCAGTTAGCCACTCTCGGCATGACCGCGGAGACCACCGCGTTGATGGCCGGATCGGGAGCGCTGGCGATGGAAGACGGTGCGGAAACCGGCTGGGCGGCGGTCGCGTCAGGAGTTCTCTGCGCGCTCAGGATGGGCGCTAGAGCGAGCGTGGCGAGAATGGTCCAGGAAACAATTCGCATGAAGTACTCCTCAATTGCGGACAGTGCAAGTTTATACAATGCTTCGCTTGCATTCAATCGCTACACGATCCGAGCGCGCTCAGGCCCTCGGCCAGAAGTGCTCCTCCGCACAATCGCGCAGCCGCTGGGCCGCATCCTCGGGCGTGATGTCGCGCTGCGGCATGGCCAGCATTTCAAAGCCCACCATGAACTTGCGCACCGTGGCCGAGCGCAGCAGCGGAGGATAGAAGTGGGCGTGGAAGTGACTCTCGGGATGTGCCTCGCCATCGGTGGGCGTCTGGTGGAAGCCCATCGTGTAAGGAAAGCTGGTCTGGAAGAGGTTGTCGAAACGTGTGGTGATCCGCTTGAGGGCATCGGCCAGGCCGTCGCGCTCGTCGCCGTTCAGCTCCGGCATCGCGCCCAGGTGGCGGCGGCTGACCAGCAGCACCTCGAAAGGCCAGATCGCCCACCAGGGGACGATGGCCATGAAGTGTTCATTCTGGAAGATGATCCGGGCAGATTCGTTTTTTTGGGCGGCCTCTTCGGCGGCCAGGTAGTCGCAGAGAAGGCAATGTCCCGTTCGGGCGAGGTGCTGGCGCTGGGCCGCGACTTCGGCGGCCGGCTCGTCGGGAATAAAACCTGTAGCCCAGATCTGGCCGTGGGGATGCGGATTGCTGGCGCCCATCATCGCGCCGCGGTTCTCAAAGACCTGCACGTACTTGATCCAGTCCAGGTAGGCCTGATCCTGATACTCCTGCGTCCAGGTGTCCACCACGCGGCGAATCTCCGGCTGGGTCATGCGGGCCAGGGTCAGCGAGTGGTCGGGATGGAAGCAGACCACTTTGCACAATCCGCGCGCCGGCTCGGCCATCAGCAGCGGCGAGACCGGCTCATCAAAGACAGCCGGCGAACCCGGCAGCAGCGCGGCGTAGTCGTTGATGAACGAGAAGATTCCTTCGTAGGCCGGGTTTACGGCCCCGCCGGCTCTCTGATTCCCCGGACACAGGTAGCACTGCGGATCGTAAGCCAAGCCGGAGGGCGCGGCCTTCTGGCCGACCTCGCCCAGCCAGGGACGCTCGGTGCGCTGCGGCGATACCATAACCCAGGATTGCCGCAGCGGATTCCACCGCCGATGCGGAGACTGACCTTTCTTGTCCACGATTGCTCCCGCATCAATTGTACGGTCTTTGCTCGAATTTCAAGGTTTATGGATTCAGGTCGAAGGCAGGCCGCAAGCTGCCGTCCATATAGAACGGAACGGATGTGTGCTCATGGACTATCCGCCATTCGCCACCGTCGCGTTGAAGGCACAAGGTCTCGCGCATCCAGAAACTGACCCTACCTTCGGCTCCCTTCTTCGTTCCGCTCATGTGCAGAAAGCCGTGGCAGAATGCGAAGTCGCCGCTGACTGTTATGTTGAAATTGCGCGCTTCAATCTCGATCGGCGTCGCCCAACTGTCGAACCAGGCTTGCTTTTCCTGAATATCGATCCCGTGATGGATGAGCGGCGGCGCAAGATTGAATATGGCCGCGTTTGGGGCGTACTGCGCTGCGAACAGGGCGGCGTCGTGGTCATGGTTCGCTTTGTGAAGAGACCCACCGATGGCCAGGATAGCGGTTTCATCCTTTGTGGATTGGACGTTCAGTGTTGCGGTTGACATACGATGACCTCCTTGGGGTTGAGGCGCACCACGCGATAAGACCGCTTGCATCCTGGGGAATCGATCCCTCGGCGCGGGCGCGATGATTGGCTAGGCCATGGGAAACAGGATTTCGGTGATCAACTGATCCTCGGGCGTTGTATTCGGATCGTTGACGTAGTTTTCAATGTTGAAGTCGTCTCGAAGCGGGACTTTATTCTCGGACACGATCTTCCAAGCGCGGCCGGATGCTTCGGGCAGGTTTGAGTATGGTCCGGTTAAAACGAAGCGGCTGTACTTGCCGCCTTCGAGTTTTTCGTAGCTCAGCCCTGAGGGCAAATCGACGGCTGGGGCTGCCAGCGCAAAGCCGGCTCTATATACATTCGGCCCCATCCTGTAGAGGCTCATGGTGCCAGTGATTCGGTTGTCCTCCTTGAGCAGCGGCGCCAGGCTGTGCGCCTTCTGCCACGCTTGGGGAGCGATCTCTGGAAATAGCCCATGCTTCTCCACAAACGCGTAATGAGTTTCGGGCCAGTGGACGATTTCTGGATTTTCAGTAAGGTTCATCCTGTTCTCCTGTCAAGATCTCTCAATGTTGATGTATTGCCGAATCATCCGGCATTGCCGGGCTTCCGTCTGACCAATGATCGACAAGCACCATGAATATGGTTTCCGGCTCCGGCCACTCATGATGATCCGTGTCGACCACGACCGGGGAGTCAGGCAGGTTCGCTCCCCAGCTCGCGGCACCCATGCGGGGCAGATGAAACATCAGATGCGAATGCCAGTGTCCGGCGCCATCGCCGAGGTATTGGTTTTTCGACATCATGTACGACATTGCTCCCGCTTCCGGCATCGGCAGAAGGCTTGCGGCAACCGACAACTGAATCTTCTCGACCATCTGAGCTTTGGTGAGCCCGCTTAAAATCAGCCTTGTTCTGAGAATGGTGTAGGGCAGGATGGAGCGCACGGCTGGCGGGTTATAACAGATGGGCCCGCGCAATCTGGGATTCCAAAACCCCGTGCTGTCGATTGGCGACATCCAGGACCGCTCGACGAGGCAGGTGAACCCGTTCTTGCCTTCGATTGCGGTATGGTAGCCGTCCTTCTCGAGTACCAGGACATTGGCGTCGCTCGAAAGCGCTGGAGGTGCGGCGCTTTTTGCCAGCGCTATTTCGGCGTCGCGATCGGCGATGAGGTATTGGTCGAGCGGGGCCATGGCTGGATATGGAGCCTTGCTGTCCTGGGATTGAGCGTGGTTGGGCGAACAGTGCGCGGCGAGCAGCATGGACACTGCAAGAACCGTTGCTTTGAAATGCTTTGGACTCATGTTTTTCTCCTGGGTTCAGATTCTTTTCTTGGCGAATATTGCCTTCACTGTGACAATCAATTCTGTGAATGGGGTTGGTCGAACAGCAACTCAATATACCGGCGCAGGTGATCGATGCACGCGCCGGCAATCTCGGAGCTGTGATGAGCCTTGGCGAGGATAAATGCGCCCTGGATGGAAGCCTGGATGTAGAAAGCAAGGCTCTCGGCGGTCCAGCTTGCCCGCATGCCGTGCTGGCGCATAGCCTCTTCGATGTCGGGCACCAGAGTTGCCGCATGGCCGCTGATGCTCCTGTTACAGGCCTCGCGCAGCGCCGGATGCGTATCGTAGACCTCCTGCACCATGGTTCCCACCAGGCAGGTGAAGTCGGGCAGTTCTCCCAGCAAAAGAGACTTGCGGAAATCCACATAGGCAAGCAGGCGGTGGAGTGGATCGGCATAGTCATGATAGCGCGCGGAGGCAAACAGGGCGCCGGTGCCATCAATCCAATACTCCGCCGCGGCCAGGGCCAGTGCTTCCTTGCTGTCGAAGTGATGGAAGAAGCTGCCCTTGGTGAGTCCGGCCGCTTCGCAGACGTCCTCGATCCTTGTCGCGTTGTAGCCCTTGGCGCGGATCACGTGTAGAGCTGCGTCGAGGAGCCTGGTCTTCGATTGGTGTCTTGCTTCGTTGGTCATCATCGAGTACCTACCAGTTGGTATGTACAATACCAACCAGTTGGTATGTTGTCAAGAACTTTTTCGGAAATCGTAAATCAATTTAATGGGCGTGCGGGAGTCCGGAGCTGGCCGTGACCTCCGCCTTCATCAGCGGCAGCAGCATACGGCGGGCGCGGCTGCGCATCGCGCAGCATCCCTCGCGACGGTATCGTTCCAGCAGCAACATGGCCTCGTCGCGCAGCTCCGGCTCGACCACGGCTAGGATGGCGAAGGCCTCCAGCGCTATGGCGCGCAGGGCGATGCGCTCGTCGTCGATCATTGCGCGCACCGGAGCCGCCAGCCGCATCCGCTCGGCCTGGGTCGAGGCGTTATGGGCCGCCGCCAGCGTCACGTAGCCGCGCGCCTGCCACTGCTCCAGCGGAAGCTCGACGGCCAGGTCGATCAGCACGCCGGCATACGCTTTCAGAATCCCCGGCTCGCGCGCGCTGACGAGGCGGGTCAGGTCGGCGGCGCAGCGCCGTGTGTAGGGATCAGGCGACAGCAGCTCCTTCATCAGCTCGCGGACAGCGGCGCGGCGCGGCGGCGGCTGGGCGAGGAACTCCCGCGTAGCCGCCACGGCATCGGCGTTCGTCCATCCGCGCGGGATTACCATCGATCCTCCTCGCCGCCATCTGTATAAATGGCAGGGGAATCTACAGGAATCTCACCCTGTCCGCTTATCTGGCTGAAGTGTCTATTTGCATATTCAACAACACGGTTAAGCAGGCCGCGCACAGTTGGAGATGAGAAGTTCGTACTTCTTCACGTGGTGAGTATTTTTCATCGGAACTCGCTCGATCTGGAAACCGTGACTGTTTGCCATTGCGACCACCTCGTGGCAGTCGTCATAGGTCATCAGGACTAGGCCGGCCACGTGATCGAGCCACTAGCCTGTTGGCACCTCAATCTCATGCTCTTCTATGGCGTAGGTATCAAAGGGTTCACCGAACTCTCTGTCGCCTTTCCATTCCCACAATCCGTCATAGTCCTCTCTCTCAATGAAAGTCGTAGCTGCATCCTTGTCTTCCTTTTCTACCTCGTCGAACTCGCTGGAAAACTGCCATTCAAGCCACTGTCTGTAGGCATCCTTTTGGGACAAATGCACCGTTGCTCGGGTGCCGTCGTCGTCATCCGCTGCTACTGTCCAGATTCTCACCTTCATCATGCTTTACCTCGGTATCGACTCAACTCGTTTATCGGCGATTTCAGCCTTGTCTTCGCGACGGAATTCCTCCAAAGCTATTAGAAGGACGCGCTGTAGGTGATTGGATTGCGTGGAACGCTTATCCCGCCCCAAGAGCCAGGTAATGAAATGGGTCAAGAGATCCTTGAGTTCGATCGTTTCAAGCACATTGTCTTCGTCAAGCTCGAGTATTTCCTCGGTAACAGTCGGCCTGACCAGGACGCGCTTCGTTCCCGGTGCCTTTCTCAAGTCTCTGCGAAGTTTTTCTATGCTTTCATCTGTTGTCACTTGATAAATAGCGTCCGATGCAAAGAAATCCATTCCGCCATCATTGGCGTGAGTTGTCGAAAACCGTTGTAGTGAAAATCCAAATGTCCGGAAGTATTCGCGCAAAACCGCAAATGACACAACCTCGAACATCTCGCCACGGTTGCCTGAAAGATGGGATAGATACTCTTCCACAAGGGCAAGGCGTTCTCCAACTCGATCCGACGGCAATGAGCAGATTTCCTCCAGCCTCTTGATGGCATCCTGGCGCTGCTCATAAGCTAATCGCAACGATCCAAGGAGTTCTTCTTTGAGATGATCAAGTTCCTCAACTGTTGTGTCTACCAGCAGGGAAGGGCGCAGCCTGTACCTACCGTTTGAATGTTCAAGAAAGCCCCTTTCGCCGAGGCCACGTGTGATGTATGTGGGGTGGTAATCGCTATGGATGAACTGCGAGGCCAGTTGATTGAAACCGTTCGCGATCTGCTTCCCTGTAAGGCCTTCCGTGATTTGCCCGGCTTTGACTGCAAGAATATAGTCATCCATGACCGGGATCGCAACCCCAAGTACTGTACGTTGCCCAAGATGCCTCCGAAGAACGGAACGGAGGTTCCCAGTACTGCCACTTTGGCTGTTCGGCCCGGACTTTTTCATCCTTTTCGCCATACGTCGATTCTACAAACAAATCAGTCCTATAGTGAAAAAACCTTCTGTTTGGAACCTGTATCCTTAAGGGGGCAGGATGCCGTCAATACAAGGAAAATCCAGAATGCTATCGGCAGAGCAAATCGTCAGCCAACAGGATCGCGAGACGCACGTGTGGCACCAAGCGGCAGCCAACGCCGCGAAGCCCGGCTCCGGCTCGGATTGGTTGAGCCTGGTCAGCAGCCAGCATCGCGCCAACTTCGAGCTCTGGCACATTGAAGACGAGGCGCGCGTTCCCAGTGCTACCAACGCCGAGATCGCCGCGGTGAAGCGGCGCGTGGACTCCACCAACCAGCGGCGCAACGATCTGGCCGAGGGGCTGGACATCGCATTGCTGGACTGGCTTGCAGCCCGCGGCCTGCCCAACCCGGCGGTGGCCTTGCACTCCGAGACGCCGGGGCTGATGATCGACCGGCTCTCGATTCTGGCGCTGAAGATTTATCACACGCGCGAAGAGGCGGAGCGCGCCAACGCACCCGCAGGCCATGCTCAGCGCAATCTAGAGCGGCTGGCGATTCTGGAGGAGCAGCGGGCGGATCTCGCCGCCTGCCTGGATGCATTGTGGGGCGAAATCCTGGACGGGACCAAGCGATTCAAGCTCTATCGCCAACTGAAAATGTACAACGATCCGTCGCTGAACCCAGCCGTTTACAGCACTTCCGGAGCTGCCGGGCAAGCGAAAATCTCCGGCAAATCTGGTTAGCGTATCGGACAGCCTTGACGTGAGGCGAGGTATTGCGTATAAAGAGTGCCTGAGCAGCCAACTCCCAGATGCGGGCGTTCTGCCGGCCTCGAACCGGCTCAACCGCTCCTGAGATGTGCAGCTAGTTCGCAAACTGATGAGGCAAGAGGCCCGATCCGTGGCGCACGACCATAAGAATGAATCGACACCGTCCGGCAAGACCGGCGGACACTCCAACGCGAGCGCGACAGCGGCCTTGCAGCACTATCAGGCCGCCGTGCTTCTTGTGCAGCAGGGCAAGTACGACAAGGCGCTGGCCGCTTTCGAGAAGCTGCTCGCCGTCGCGCCCGCAGAGCTCAAGGAACGCTGCAAGATGTACATCAGCACCTGCCAGCGGCAAATGGATAAGCACAACCTGACCTTTCTGACGCCCGAGGAGCACTACGACTACGCCGTCTCGCAGTTGAACACCGGCTACTACGAGGAGGCGCGCGAGCAGTTCAACCTCATTCTGGCGGATTATCCTGGGGCCGACTTCGCATTCTATGGGCTGGCGTTGCTGGACGCGATGACCGGGCGCACCCAAGACTGCCTAAAGAATCTCGGGCAGGCTATCGAGCTGAACAACAGGAACCGTCTCCAGGCGCGTGTCGACAACGACTTCCAAAGCATGGCCGACGATCCCCGCTTTACCGAGCTGTTGTATCCTGAGGTCCCCTAAGGTCTCCTTGATTCCCGCGAACCTATCGTCGAATCCGGAACCGCTTCCGCAGCCGTTATCTGGCGCTGTGCAGGAGAGGCCGCTGCGCGTGGTGGCCATTGGCGGTGGCACCGGCCTCTCCACGCTGCTGCGCGGGCTGCGCAGCCATGTGACGGTGTGCGCGCCCTGCGAACCGGGCCTGATCGCCGATCTGGCCGCGGTGGTCACCGTCACCGACGACGGCGGCTCCAGCGGACGGCTGCGCAAGGGCTTCAATATGCTGCCTCCCGGCGACCTGCGCAACTGCATGGTGGCGCTCAGCGAGGAAGAAGACATGCTGGCCAAGCTCTTCGGCCATCGCTTTCGCAACGGCGATTCCCTGAAGGGTCACAACTTCGGCAATCTCTTTGTGGCCGCGCTCACTGAGATCACCGGCGACTTTGGCTTGGCCATCCAACAGGCGTCGAAGATTCTGGCCACGCGGGGACGCATTTATCCGGTGACCACGGCCAACGCCACGCTGGTGGCGCGCATGGACGACGGCTCGCTGGTGCGCGGCGAGACCAACATCACCGCCAGCCGCAAGCGTATCGTGGAGCTGACGCTCGACCCTCCGGATGCGGCTCCCTTGCCGGAGACGCTGGAGGCCATCGAGCGCGCAGACCTGATCACCGTGGGACCGGGTTCGCTCTACACCTCGCTGATTTGCAACTTGCTGGTGCAAGGGATGCCCGCGGCGCTGGCCAACGCCCGCGGTGTGCGCGTCTACATCTGCAACCTGATGTCCCAGGCAAACGAGAGCCTGAATCTGACCGCCTCCGAGCACATAAAACGGATTTATGAACACACTCGCGCGCCCATCTTCGACTATGCCCTGGTGAACACAGCGGCCTTTTCCGCGGAGACGCTGGCGCGCTACGCCGCCGAAGGAGCGTCGCCCATTATTCCCGATATCGAGCGCGTCGAAGCGCTGGGCGTGCGCTGCATTCCCGGCGACTTTGCCAGCGAAGAGAACGTGGTCCGCCATGCCGCCGGCCGCGTGACCGGCGCGTTACTGGCGCTGGGGCAAACGGCTATCGCGGGGCGGCGTTGAATTTTCCTCTTCCCTGTTGATTGCGCGTTGCGATAAAGTGTAGACGCGCGCGGCCATGAGCCGGCGCAAGCATATAGGAGGGTTCATGCGCAAGACTCGAATTTGGATCACGATCGGCTGTTGCCTTTTCGCCGTAGCCATGATTGCCTGGGCGCAGGCCAACAGAAAACCCGGCCTGTGGGAGATGACCAGCAACATGACCTGGCTGCAGTCGCCCATGCCCGGGGGCATGACCATGCCCGGCGGCGGCCCGCACACCACACAGTATTGCCTGACCCAGGCGATGATCGACAGGTACGGCGCGCCTATGCCGCAGAGCCGCAATAACGAATGCCAGATTGCCAACGTGGTGATGCACTCCACTAGCATGACCGCCGACTGGATTTGCAGCGGAAGGATGGCGGGCAAGGGAACCCTGGAATCCTCGTGGGCCGATCCCAATCACGCCGTGGGGAAAGTGCACTTTGTAGGAGCGATACCGATGGGGCCGAACACCAAGACCATCGAATACACCATTGAGACCTCTTCCGTCTACAAAGGCCCGGATTGCGGCAGCGTCCAGCCACCGCCCATGCCCAGCAAATAGGGCTGTTCACACTACCCCGGTGGGCAATCGCGCCAGACAAGGCGGAGGATGGTCAACGTGTCTCTCTGAGCGCTGAGTCTCTTGCCAGAGCCGCTCCACCCCGCCGGATCATCCCTGTTTGCGCCGATCACCATTCGCGCGTCTTTCGACAGGCAGCTCTGGAGGCGATTGGGGAGGCTCAAAGCCTTGCCCTCCGCCACGCCTGTCCGTGGAGGAGGAGCCAGCACCACTCGTCAGCAACCTGCTCAGAGTCGGAGTGCTGACGCGTTGCGTTTCCACGAAGTCCACGCCCTCTGCCGTCAGTGTCAATGCTGAGTTGTCTGCCCGTGTGATGTATCCCTTTTTGAGAAGATACCAAAGTGTGAATTCCAGATAATCGCGCGGAAACCCCATGCTGCCTTCGATCTGGGAAAGTGTAACCTCCGGGGTGTTTGGGAAGGCGCGGCGGCGGATATAGAGTACCGCCAGCACCGCCAGCCGCCGGTTCAATTCGCCCTCCAGGTTGTCCATGAAATCCATCGAACTCGACATCGGGGCCGTTTCGGGCGTCTCCTTGGCATGCGTCGCATCGTATTCGGCGCGTTCCGCTGGATTGGACAAGACGTCGTAGGCCTCTTTCAACTTAGAAAACTTATCCGCATCGCCGGTATCCGGGTTGTCCGGATGAAAGCGGGCCGCAAGAAATCTGAAGACGCGGTGGATAGTGTCCGGCTCAGCATTGGGGCTGATCTGCATGAATTCGTAGTGATCTTGATGTTTCAAAAGGACTCCTGGGAGATACGCTTCCCTTTCATTAGGATAGCGCCGTGTTCACCGGAGATTCATCGAAATTCAAGATATTTGCCTCTTCGAGTTCTCTTACAGGAACGGAAATTGCTTTTCCGGGGAACGCTGGCGCTTCCGGATATCGATGGAATGCGCAGCCGGAGCCGGACCATTCGGATATGAAGGGGCGACCGAATCCGATGGACGGATCCCCTCACCCTTCTGCTTTCGGCTTGTGTTGTCCGTGGCTGAATCCTGGAAAGTCGTAGTTTGCCGGAAGAATCAAAAGCTAATAGCCATAAGCTGCTTTCACACGCCGATCACGTCGCAGAGTTCCTTGACGGCCGCAGCGCTCTTCATCAGCGCGGCGTGCTCCTCATCGCTGAGCCTGATCTCGACGATCTGTTCGAGGCCCGCGGCGCCCAGTTTGCACAGAACGCCCATGAAGTAGCCGTTGACCCCGTACTCGCCTTCCAGGTAGGCCGCACAAGGCAAAATCTTCTTCTTGTCCTTGAGGATGGCCTCGGCCATCTCCACCGCCGCCGCCGAGGGCGCGTAGTAGGCGCTGCCGGTCTTGAGGTATTTCACAATCTCGCCGCCGCCGTCGCGGGTACGCTGGATGATGGCGTCGATGCGTTCCTTGGAGAGCAGCTCGGTGATGGGGATCGAAGCCACAGTGGTGTAGCGGACCAGCGGAACCATGTTGTCGCCGTGCCCGCCCAGCACCAGGCAACTCATATTCTCCACGCTCACCTGCAACTCTTCGGCGATGAAGCTCTTGAAGCGCCCGGAATCCAGTATCCCGGCCATGCCGATCACCCGCTCGCGGTTGAAGCCCGAGAGACGATAGGCGGCCTGCACCATCGCGTCCAGCGGGTTGGAGACGACAATCAGAATCGACTCCGGCGAGTAGGCGACCACGTTCTTCACCACATCGCTCATGATCTTGTAGTTGGTCAGCAGCAGGTCGTCGCGGCTCATGCCCGGCTTGCGCGGAAGGCCGGCGGTGATGATCACCACGTCGCTGTTGGCCGTATCGGCATAGTCGTTGGAGCCGGTGATGTGCACGTCGGATCGTTCAATGGGAAGCGCCTGGCGCAGGTCCAGCGCCTTGCCCTGCGGCACGCCCTCCACCACGTCGATCAGCACCACATCGGCCAACTCCTTGGCCATCAGCCAGTGCGCTGCCGTTGAGCCGACGTTGCCGGCGCCGATAATACTGACTTTCTTGCGCATTACTCTCCTCCTTGGGGAATGGTTGAAGCAGCTTACTGCTTTCAGCCGTCAGCTATCAGCCGTTAGCAGCCTGTCAAGTTTCATGCTGATAGCTGTTGCTACAGATTTCCGATGATTCGCGTGGCAAACTCGCTGGTGCCCACTTTGGTTGCGCCGGCGGTTTGCCGCTCAAAATCGTATGTCACGAACTTCTGAAGAATCGTCTTTTCCAGCGACGCCTCAATCAGCCGCGCCGCTTCCTTCCAGCCAATGAAATCCAGCAGCATCACGCCGGAGAGAATCACCGAGCCGGGATTGATCATGTCCTTGTCGGCATACTTCGGCGCGGTGCCGTGCGTGGCCTCGAAGACCGCGTAGCCGTCGCCGATATTGGCGCCGGGAGCGATGCCCAGCCCACCCACCTGCGCCGCCGCTGCATCCGAAATGTAGTCGCCGTTCAGGTTGGTCGTCGCGAGCACGCTGTAGTCCTCCGGGCGGATGATGATCTGCTGGAAGATCGAGTCGGCGATGCGGTCGTTGACGAGCACCTTCGACTTCCACGCGCCGTTGCCGTGCGTCTGGCCAATGGTGTCGAGCACCTGCTGCACCTCCGCGAAGACCGCATCCTGGTAGGCCTGATTCGCCAACTCCAGCCCCGGCTCAATCAGCGCCGCATTTTCTTCGACAGTCAGATTAGGATTAGCGTCCTGGTTGCCCAGAATCCAACTCTCGCGCTCGGTGACCGTCTCGGCGCGAAACTCCTTCGTAGCCACTTCATAGCCCCACTCGCGGAATGCGCCCTCCGTGAATTTCTGGATGTTGCCCTTGTGGACCAGCGTGACCGTCTTGCGTCCAGATTCCAGCGCGTGGCGGATCGCGTAGCGCACCAGCCGCTTGCTGCCGAAGATCGAGATCGGCTTGATGCCGACGCCGGAGTCTTGGCGCACTCTCTTCTTGGTTCCGGACAAGAGGTCATTGTTGAGAAAGTCGATCAGCCGCGCCGCATCCTCCGAACCCTCCTTGAACTCAATGCCTGCATAGACGTCCTCGGTGTTCTCGCGGAAGATGATGATGTCCACCCGCTCCGGGTGCTTCACCGGGCTGGGCACGCCCTGGTAATACTTGACCGGCCGCACGCAGGCGTAGAGATCGAGCAGTTGGCGCAGCGCCACGTTGAGCGAGCGGATGCCACCGCCCACCGGCGTGGTCAGCGGTCCCTTGATGGAGACGCGCAGATCGCGCGCCGCGGCCACCGTGTCGTCCGGCAGCCAGGCGCCGAAGTGGCGAAAGGCCTTTTCGCCGGCGAAGACCTCAAACCAGCGAATCGCCCGCTGGCCACCGTAAGCCTTCTCGACCGCAGCGTCGAAGACCCGCTCGGAGGCCCTCCAGATGTCTCGTCCCGTGCCATCGCCTTCGATGTAGGGAATAATGGGATGGTCGGGCACCTCAAACTGCCCGTTGCTGTACTCGATCGGCTGGCCGTCCTGCGGCAATTTCAGCCCGTTGTAGGTGGCTTGCATTGGTTTTATGTGATCCCCCTCACATACCGTCATTTTAGAGGCTACCACCTGCAAATCGCGCGTGGCAACGACGGAAGGGGCAGGAATGTGGTTCGCATTGTGGATTGTGTCCCCGAATTTAAGCCACCCAAGGATGGGCTGTTTTCGGGCCAATGACCATCTGCCTGTAGCAATAACGTTGAATACTCCGGTTTGAGCGCTGGTTGTGCCTTTCGCGTCTATCCGTTACGAACAGAGTAGGCGGGAACTGGTAACCTGAATCCTGAGAAGAATCACCCGGAAGAGCCGGAGCGTCTCACCCGGCGGACAGAGGCATGGCGGAGTTCATCATCAAATTGGCCGACGAGCGCGGCCGCGTGCAGGAGCAGGCGCAGTCGGCGGCCAGCGCCGAGGAGTTGCGCGCCCGCTTTGCCCACGCCGGTTACCACGTCTTCAGCGTGCGCGCCCGCTCCGGTTTTGGCGGCCTCAAGCGGGGCAAGGTCAAGCTGGAACCCTTTCTCATCTTCAACTCGCAGTTTCTTACGCTGATTCGCGCCGGGCTGCCGATTCTGGGTTCGATCCAGATGCTGGCCAAGAACCAGAAGAACGCGCATTTTGCCGCGCAGTTGGACGATGTGGCCGCCAGGGTGAAGACCGGCGACGCGCTTTCGTCGGCTTTTGAGGCGCAGAGCGGCTTTCCCATCATGTACACCACCACGCTGCTGGCCGGCGAGCGCTCAGGCAACTTGCAGGAGGTGCTGGAGCGCTACGTGAGCTTTCAGCGCATCTCGCTCACCTTCCGCAAGAAGCTGGTCGCATCGTTGATCTATCCCGGCGTGCTGCTGACGCTGGTTACCGGGCTGATTTTCTTCATGTTCGTCTTTGTGATTCCGCAGTTTGCTGAGCTCTATGACCAGATGGGCTCGAAGCTGCCGGCAATGACGATGGACCTGCTGGCCTTCGGCAAGTTCCTGCGCCACTACATTCTCTGGATTCTGATCGCGATGGCCGGGACAGCCTTCGGCGCCTACCGCTTTTCCATTACCGACAAGGGGCGCGACGTGATCGACGGCATCCGCATAGGGCTGCCTGTCTTCGGCAAGATCTGGCTCAAGTACCAGGTGGCGCTCTTTGCGCGCACGCTCTCGACGCTGCTGACCGGCGGCCTGCCGCTGGTGCCGTCGCTGGAAACCGCAGCCCGCTCGATCAGCTCGCGGCGCGTCTCCAAGGCGGTGATGACATCGATCACAACGGTGCGCGAAGGCAAGAGCCTGGCCGATGCGCTTATCCAGACCAAGGTCTTTCCCGATCTGGCCGCCGAGATGATCTCGGTGGGCGAGCAGACCGGCGCGCTGCCGCAAATGCTCAACTCCGTCTCGGAGTTTTTTGAGGAGGATGTGGCGACGGCCCTCACCGCGGCTCTGGCGCTGATTGAGCCGGCGATCCTCATCGTGATGGGCGTTGTCGTCGTCTTCATTCTCATCTCGCTTTACCTGCCCATCTTCTCGCTGGGGCAGACGCCGGGAGGTCAGTAAATCATGGCTGCTGCGACACATTCTGTACCGATTCCGATGCCCGTTGGCCCTTTGCCCGGCTCTCAGGAAGAGCGCGCCCAGGCGGAACTCCTCGCGGCGCGCTATCACGCCGAGTTCGTGGACCTGAAGAACTTCAAGATTCAGCACGAGTTGCTGCGCACCGTGCCCGTCGAGCTGATGTTCCGCTACAACTTCGTGCCGATAGAACAACAATCTGACGCCCTGGTGATTGCCGTCAGCGACCCATCGCGGCTGATGGTGCTGGATGAGATCGCCGGGCTGCTCTCGCATCGCATCATCCCGCGCGTGGCCACTCTTTCGCAGATTACCGACCTGCTGAAGAAGACCGAGCAGTCGCAGCGCGTGCTCGACGAGGCCAGCGAGGGTCTGACCTTTGACGTGCTCACCGGCGACGAAAATTCCGATGAAAATATCTCCATCGAGAAGCTGACCAGCGAAGAAGACATCAGCCCCATCATCCGCCTGGTGGACACGACCATCTTCACCGCCCTGGAACGGCGCGCATCGGACATTCACATCGAAACGTATGACGATTCGGTGCATATCAAGTACCGCATCGATGGTGTCTTGCAGGAGGCGATGGCGCCCATCGCGCGCGAGCATCACACCACGATTCTGAGCCGCATCAAGATCATGAGCGAGCTGGACATTGCCGAGCGGAGAGTGCCGCAGGACGGCCGCTTCCGCGTTCGCTACAAGAACCGCCTGATCGACTTCCGCGTCTCCATCATGCCGACGATTCATGGCGAGAATGCCGTGCTGCGTGTGCTGGACAAGGAGTCGATGAGCGAGAAGTTCCACCATCTCACGCTCGACGTGGTGGGCTTTGCCGAAGAGGATTTGCGGCGCTTTCGCGCCTACATTCGCGAGCCGTATGGAATGGTGCTGGTGACCGGACCGACGGGGTCGGGAAAGACTACGACGCTTTATGCCGCGCTCAACGAGATCAAGAGCGACGAAGACAAGATCATCACTATCGAGGATCCGGTGGAGTACCAGATTCGCGGCATTACGCAGATTCCGGTGAACGAGAAAAAGGGACTGACTTTTGCGCGCGGGCTGCGGTCGATACTGCGCCACGACCCGGACAAGATTCTGGTGGGCGAGATCCGCGACAACGAGACGGCGCAGATCGCAATCAATTCAGCGCTGACCGGGCATCTGGTCTTTACCACCGTCCACGCCAACAACGTGGTGGACGTGCTGGGCCGGTTTATCAACATGGGCGTGGAGGCCTACAACTTTGTCTCCGCGCTGAACTGCATTCTGGCGCAACGGCTGGTGCGCACCATCTGCGAGTACTGCGCGCGCCCCGTTCAGCACAGCGACGAGGAGCTGCTGGCCAGCGGCATGAACCCGGCCGAGTGGCGCGGCTTTGAATTTCGCGAAGGGCTGGGCTGCATGGAGTGCGGCGGCACCGGCTACCGCGGACGCACGGCAATTCATGAGCTGTTGGACTTGACCGACCCGATCCGTGAGATCATTTTGGCCAAGAAACCCACTTCCGAGGTGCGCAAGCTGGCGCAGAAGGAGGGCATGACCTTTCTGCGCGAGTCGGCGCTGGATCGTGTCCGCCGCGGCATCACCACGCTCAAAGAGATCAACAAAGTCACGTTTATCGAGGCGTCGAGATAGTGAATTCGATTCTCAGCAAAGCCAAACTCGGCTCTCAACCAGGCGCGCGACCGCCGGCAGCCGTGGAGCTATCGCCGCAAGGCGTGCTGGCCGCCGCTTCGCCGGGCGTGGGCAAGCCGCCGGTTTACGCCTTTGAGCCGCTGCCGCAGGGCGCGCTGATTCCCGGCATCGGCGAGCACAATCTGCGCGCGCCGGAGCTGGTGGCCAATGCGATGCGCGCGGCGCTGGGACAGGTTTCGCCGCGCACCCGCTCGGTCACGCTGGTGGTGCCCGACACCGTCGTCCGCGTCTTCGTTCTGGACTTCGATTCGCTGCCCGCCAAGGCCGTGGAAGCGATTCCGGTTCTCCGCTTCCGGCTGCGCAAGATGGTTCCCTTCGAGGTGGAGCACGCCGGACTGAGCTACCAGCTTCTGGTCGAGACGAAGAGCGAATGCAAGGTGCTGGCCGCCGTGATTCCCGGCCCCGTCCTGCAAGAGTATGAGGCCGCGGTGCGCATGGCCGGTTTCGAGCCGGGCGCCGTGCTGCCAACCAGCCTGGCGGCTCTGGGCGCCATCGATTCCGCCGAGCCGGTGCTGGCAGCCAACCTGAGTGCGCTGGCGCTGACCACCTCCGTCACCCAGGGCCAGGACCTGCTTCTCTATCGCACCCTCGACCTGCCTGAAGAACCGGCGCATCGGCTGGCCGAGGTGCAGCGCGGCATCGCCGTGGCCGCGGCTTACTATGAAGACAAGCTCGGAGTTCGTCCCCGGCTGCTGTACTACGCCGGAATCGGGGCGGGCGGCAACAGTTCGGCGGAGGACTTTGCCCGCTGGATCGACGATTCGGAGCTGACCGTGGCCGATCTGGCGCCTCTTCCTGAAACCGGAGCCGCGACGCCGCTGGGCAACCTGATGAGCCTGGCCGGAGTGGTTGGCGCGCTGGCGGGGGCAAACTGATGCGAATTGCTGTCAATCTCGCCACGCGCCCCTACTCCGATCTCGGACCGGCCCTCAAGCGCCTGCGCATCGCGATGGCCGTGCTGGCGGTGCTGGGCATCGCCTTCGGCCTGGGCCTGCGCGCCGTTCACCAGAAGGCAGAAGTAGCGCGCGCCACCGAAGCGCACGTGCAAAGCCAGATTGACGCCATCAACCAGGAGCGGCTGGGTTACCAGAATATGATGCGCCAGCCGGCCAACGCCTTGCTGCTCAATCAGGCCGCGGCGCTCAACCAGCTCTTCGACGAAAAGACCTTTTCCTGGACACTGGCCATGGAAGATCTGGAAACCGTTCTGCCGGGCGGCGTGCAGGTGGTCAGCCTGGAACCCTCGCGCGACCCCAAGACCGGCCGCATCACCCTGAAGCTGCGCGTAATTGGAGCACGCGACCGCGCCGACGATCTGGTCCAGAATCTGGAACACTCACGGCATTTTATGCTGCCCCACATCGTGAGCGAAAGCTCGGAGTCCACCGGCGGCCCCAACGAGCGCCTGGAGGCGGTGAGCGCCTCGAACCGCTTCAACTTCGAGATACTGGCCGATTACAACTCGGCTGCACCGGTGGAAAGCAAGGCGGAAAAGAAGAGTGAGAAGGCGCAAGCCGCCGAAGAGCGCACCGGCCCGAGTACGCCGCCGCACCACGCGATTCATCCGCTTCCCGTTCCCGCAGCTCCTGGACAGCAGCACAGTCAGCCGCCCCTCGCCGGCCTTGGCTTTGCCAGACCCATTGCCAGACCCATCGCTAAACCCAATGCAGGAGGCCCGCGATGAGCAGCAGCCAAACCCCTTCGCTTCTGCGCGAACGCCTGACCTCCCCGCTGACCTGGCACTACGTTGCCTTTGCCGTGCTGCTGGTCCTGGTCACCGTTCTCTCCATTCGCTTCGGCCTGGACTGGAAAGCCACCAACGGCAGCTCCAGCGACGCGCTGCTAGCCAGGCAATTTGAGTTGAAGGCTCTCGACCTGCAAACCACTCCCCTGCGAGGCCTGGACAAGCGCGTCGCTGACACCCGCGCCCAGATCAAAGCCTTCCTCGACAAACGCATCCCGCCTAACTACTCCTCCATCGACCGCCGCATCGGCGAACTGGGTGTCAGTTCAGGCGTGCGCCTCACCAGAGTGCAGTACACGCAAGGCAAGCCTGGCGCCGATCTCACAGAGATTTCCATGGACGCCAGCATCACCGGCAGCTATCCGCAGATCATGCGCTTTGTGAACAGCCTGGAGCGCGACCAGAACTTCTTCGTCATCCGCGGCTTGACCCTCTCCAGCCAGCAAGGGGGGCTGGTGAATCTGCGGCTGCAGGTCTCCACCTGGCTGAGGCCGGCCGATGCGGCAGCCAGCGGTTTGCCGCCCACTCCGCAACCCGGCGAGCCTGCTCTAAAATCGGCTGCCGCGCCCGGAAAGGAGGGTGAATAGCCATGGCCCTCCAAATGGGAACGGAAAACAAGAATCAGGTCCGCATTCTGATCGTCCTCGGCGTGATCTTGGTTTGCGTTGCTGTCTACGTGATCAAAGATAACTTCTTTACCAGCGCCCCGGCTCCCGTGCCTGCGGCCGCCCGGCCCGTTGCGGCGCAGCCTGCCAAAGCTCCGGCCAACGCTCAGAAGCCTGCGGCAACCCCCTCCTCCGCCGCCGCACAGGAGGCGCAGCAGTTCTCCAACGCCGGCATTGACCCCGCCCTGCACCTCGACAAACTGGCGCAAACCGAATCGGTCGAGTACCTGGGCACGGGCAGAAACATCTTCTCCGCCGAGTCGGCGCCCCCGCCCATCGAAAAACTGGCAGCGGGCCCTCGGCCCGGCCAGCCCGGCCAACCCAGCGTGAATGCTGCCCCGGCCGCGCCCGTAAAACCCACTCCGCCGGCGATCGATCTGAAGTACTTCGGCTACTCCCAAGCCAAGGACAAATCGTTGCAGGCATTTTTCGTCCGTGGGGAGGATATTTTTGTCGCCCGCAGCGGCGAAGTTGTTGACCACCGCTACAAGGTGGGCATCATTCAGCCAGCCAGCGTCGAGGTGACCGACCTGGGCTACAACAACACGCAAAAGCTGCCTTTACAGACGAACTAGCTGTCAGGAGCTCATTGAAGACTTCCTCCCCAATCCGCCGCCCCAAGCCCTCTGAGGAGGGTTATATGCTGGTTGCGGTCATCTTCCTGGTGGCGCTGTTGACGATCTCGCTGGCCATTGCCCTGCCCAGGATTTCCAAAGAGATTCAGCGCGACCGCGACATCGAAACCATGCATCGCGGCAAGCAGTACATTCGCGGGATCAGGATGTACTACAAGAAATTCGGGGCCTATCCGCCTAACGTCGATGCGCTGGTCAAGGGCACCAACAACATCCGCTTCCTGCGCAAGAAGTATGCAGACCCGACGACCGGCAAGGAGGATTGGAAACCGATACGCTTTGGCCAGAACAAGGCTCCGACGGCGATGGGCTTCTTCGGGGTGCCTTTGGGCGGCTCGACGGTTGCCGGCGTCGGACCCAGCGGCGGAAACATCCCTCCTGGAAACGGCCTCAACCTGCAAACGCCGCCTGTCGATCCCAACGCGCCGCCGGTGGACCCCAACAATCCTACCGGCACGAACGGCACAACCGGCACTGGCCTCAGCGGCCAGACCGGCCAAACCTTCGGCGGAGTCGGAATCATCGGCTTCTCTCCCAACAGCCCCAATAAATCCATCCTGGTCTACAAGACGAAGGACCACTACAACGAGTGGGAGTTTGTCTACGATCCGCTCGCCGAGCAGATGATGATGAACGGCGGCAACACGGGTCTTGGAGGCAACAACGGATTAGGAGGAAATAACGGCATCGGGGGCAACAACGGCATTGGAGGCAATCCCATGCAGAATCCCATGCAGAATAATCCCATGCAGAACAATCCGCAGCCCACCCAGCCCGCGCCATCCCAATAGCTTCAGCGAAAGCCCAAACGCAACAAGGCCCGCCCCCACAAACGGGGCGGGCCTTGCCGCGGGTGCGAACCAAACTGAAAGCCGGCCGGAGCTACGTGCTGAAAGACGATCCGCAGCCGCAAGTACTCTTCACCTGGGGGTTGTCGAACTTGAAGCCGGCGGCTTCAAGGGTTTCGACGTAATCCACGGTGCAGCCATTCAGGTACATCAGCGAGGTGGCGTCGACGAAGACCTTCAGATCCTCGAAGCTGAAGACCTTGTCCATCATGCCGGCCTGATTTTCAAAGGCCATTGAGTACTGAAAGCCGGAGCAGCCGCCGCCGACCACGCCGATGCGCAGCCCCGCGGGCAGTGGATCCTGGGTGGCCATGATCTCGCGAACTTTGGCGATGGCCGGGGGGGTCAGGGTGAGAGGTGCCTTCTTGACGGTTTCCTGTGTGGGGGTAACGGTTGCTGTGGCCATGAATTCTCCTAAAAAGTTAAATACTTGCCGGAAACTTAACTCTACCGCTCCGCGAGCGGGGATACAAGGCCCCGCAAGCAGCTTCCTTTCATTGGATGCAACGGTAGAGGGGAAAGTCGCAGAAGTGACGGGCCATGGAACTGCGATCGGCTTCCTCGTCGGGGACAGAGCTAGCGAGTAGTGGAACCGCGCCGGCACGGTTCAAAGACCTCTGATAAATTTGTTTCCACAGAGGCATGCATTTGGGGGTATGATGGTCAACCAGATGGCTTCTTCGCTGGACGGAGCCGCGTATTATTGTAGAATTCCGCTCGTGTCTAGGGCTGAGAAACTTTGGGAGGGGGACTCATCATGTTCTATCCGGTAATGATATCCGTTTGGGGAGTGCTGGCCGTGATCGCGACCGCTCTCTTTCTTTATCGCACCAGCTTGACCCGCGACGAAGACGACCAGATTTACCTGGACGACGCCTTTCAGCACGAGAAGGCCGCGCAGGAGGCCATTATTGCCAAGGTCAATAAGATCGAGCCCGCGCTGCGTATCTCTCTCTGGGCGGTGGGGATAGTGACGGTAATCCTGGTCGTGGTTTATTTCTGGGGCTTGATCGCCGAGTTCGTGAAATAATCGCTGATTTTTCTGCAATATGCGCGGCCAGCGGCCCCGAGCGCAACCGCTGGCCGGCGTATCACAACGTTTGCGCTTGAGCGCTGCCCGGCTCCGTCTTCTGCTCCTACTCCACTTCCTGCCTGGCGCGGTAGCCTTCGCGGGCGATGATGTCATATTTGAGCGGCTTGTGCTTTTCGTCCTGGATGCGGAGAGTGTGGCCCTCTTCGTCGACCAGTTCTACGCGCAGCTTGCGATAACTGCCGTCCTGCTTGGCGTTGGTCGGGTGGTAGACCAACTGGTACTTGGAGCGGATGGTCTGGTTAATCTGCTGGAAGATGTCAGGCATCTCCCCGGCAAAAGTGGGGTTGAACCATATGCCGCCGGTGAGTTTGGCGAAGGTCCTCATCTCGTTGTCGGCCTGCAGATAGTCCATATCGCGCATCTGGCCCCTCATTCCGCCGCGGCCTTCGGTCATTGCGCGCACCCAGCCGCCGGTGGAGACGGCGAAGATGGTCACGTCGGGGGTGGATTTGACCTTCTGCATAATCTTGTCGAGAGTCAGCTTGGAAAACGTGTCGCGGCCGGAGGCGATCAGAATGATGTATTTGCGCCCTTCGATGCGGCTGAGGCGGTCCTCGGCCTCATAGAGGGCGTCGAAGAGATTGCGGTCGCTAAAGCCTGGCAAACGCAGCGAGTTGATTCCTTCCATAAGCTGGGTCTTGTCCTGGGTGAAGTCCGTGACGATATGCGTGCGTAAGTCAAAGGTCATCAACGCTACATAGTCCTGAGGACGCAACTGACTGGCAAATGTGAAGGCTGCATTGCGCATGTCATAGATGAGGTTGTAGTTGGTGGCGGCAAACTCGCACAGCATCAACGCCGTGATGGGCGCCTCGACGCGCTTGAAGCCAACGACCTTTTGCTCGACTCCATCCTCATAGACGCGGAAGTTGCCGGGCTTCAGGTTGGGGACAAACTGGCCGGTCTTTTCCAGCAACACGCCCACATCGACGGTGACCTCAGGAACCTCGATGCGCAGAGAGAAGTTGGGCATTCCTTCGGGGTTCTTGACGGTAGGGGCGGCCGGCGCGGGCGGCGTCACGTTGTCGGGGTTGGCTTTCTTCTTGGGCAGGGCGATCACCCCGGTATCGCCTGTGGGACCGCCGGAGTCGGGCGTTGCCTGGTCAGGCGGCTGGGGCTGCTGCCCGGCGGGCGGCGCGGGGGGCTCGGTTTGGGCCCGGCTCAATGGCGCGGACACCACGGCCACGAGGGCCAGAATCAGGAGGGCAAGCGAAAACCGCCGAAGAACTGAGACGAAAATGCGTATTGGGACCATGACGACCTCTTTGCTCAATAGCATACGGGATTGCCCGAAGCCTGCGACAGCCGCGGCGGGCGGCGCTTCTATCGGTTAGACGTGAAACAGGCCACGATGATGCTGAGGGCGCGATCTCGGCCCGCTCAGAATCCGCTGGCCACCAGCCAGGCCTCGGTTAGCTCCAGCTCGGGCTTTTTCTCAGCCAGCATTTGGGCGTGAGCCAGCTTCACCAGCACATCCGCCTCCACATTCACCGGAGCGCCCACGGCCAACGTGTGCAGATTCGTCCGCCAATAGGTCAGCGGCAGAATCGCAATGGTGATCGCCTCGCCGTCAAACTCCGCAATCGTCAGGCTGATGCCCTCGACAGCCACCGAGCCTTTATGCACCATCCAAGGCCGCACCTTCTCCGGCACGCGCACCTTGAGCGTCCAGTCGGTGGTCTGCTTGTCAAAGTTGGGGCTCGACTCCGGCACGACCGGGTCTAGAGCGGTCATCGTACCGCAGCCGTCCACGTGGCCTTGCACAATGTGGCCGCCCAGCGGACTGCCCGCGGCCGTAGGCACTTCCAGGTTGACCTTCGCGCCCGGGGTCAGCGCCCCCAGCGAGGTGCAGTCCAGCGTCTCCTGCGCCAGATCGGCGTGAAAGAGCGTAGGACAAACGTCAAGCGCCGTAAGACAGACGCCTGAGACGCCCAGCGAGTCGCCCTCGCGCAGCCGTCCGGCGATGCCCGGAGCCTCGACGGTGATGCGCCGCACCCCGCCCCGGCTCTCCAACCCAACCAGCGTGCCCGTCACTTCGATGATGCCGGTGAACATGGTTTCATTCTAAGGGAACGGAGGACCACGGATCGCGGAGCAGCGAGCACAGCCCCAGATCGTTGCCGTAGCGCTCGACTTCAACCTCTGCCATGTGGATGGCGCTGGCCATGCCTTTGAAGGCGGGCACGGCGTCCGAGCCCATGATTTGCGGAGAGACGAAGAGATGGATGCGGTCCACCAAACCGGCGGCCAGCAGCGCGGTGTTCAGCCGCGTGCCGGTCTCGACGAGCAGGGTCAGGATTCCCTCTTCGCCCAGCTTGTCAAGCACCTTGCCGAGCGGGACACGTCCGGCCTCGGCAGGCAGCACCTCGACGCGGACGCCACGCTGGCGCAGTTCGCTGATCCGAGACTCATCGGCGGAAACCGTGTAGATGACCAGATCGTTGTGCGCCGTAGCCACCATCTTCGAGTCGAGCGGCATACGCAGCGCCGAGTCTAAGACAATTCGCAGCAGCGGACGGCGGCGGCGCAACCCGCTCCGATCCGTCAACAGGGGATCGTCGGCCAGAACTGTGTCCACGCCGGTCAGCGCGGCGTCGGCCTGCCAGCGCAGCGGCTGCACGGCGGCGCGCGCGGCTTCGCTGGTGATCCAGTACGGCGCGTGCAGCAGGTGCTCTCCGGGCGGCGGCGCGATGCGGCCGTCCAGCGTCATCGCCACCTTCATCAGCACCAGCGGGCGTTGATGCTGGCTCCAGCGGGCAAAGCCCTCGTTGAGGCGACGGGCTTCAGCTTCACAAACTCCCACGGCAACTTCGATTCCCGCGGCGTGCAAGCAATCCAGCCCATGGCCGGCAACGGCGGGATTGGGGTCGATGGTGGCTGCGACAACGCGGCGGAGTCCAGCGGCGATCAGCGCTTCCGTGCAGGGCCCGGTGCGGCCGGTGTGGTTGCATGGCTCCAGAGTGATGTAGGCTGTGCCGCCGCGCGCGCGCTGCTGGGCGGCCTTGAGGGCGGCCACTTCGGCGTGGTCAATCAGGTCGTACTCGTGCCAGCCCTCGCCGGCTAACTGGCCCGCGCTGTCCAGGATCACGCAGCCCACGGCGGGGTTGGGAGAAGTGACGCCAATGCCGCGCCGCGCCAGCTCCAGCGCCCGCTGCATCCATAGTTGATCTTGGTCTACCTGTTGATTCATGCGCGTGATAACGAACCCTCTAGTGTATATGAGGCGCGCGATAGGCTGGTGGTCTGTCGCGGCAACGGCGTTTCTCGGTATCGATCTCAATCGCGGGCGTCGTGCCTTCAGGCCCTTTCGTGATAAGGCTGTGGGAGGATGGCGCCCTCAATTCGGCGGCAGGGAAGGGAAGCCTCAGCCAAAATGAGCTCGAGGTGAAAATAGGTCTGGCAGGCCGGACGTTCAACCCCTTTTGAACGAAGGGAGCAGGAGCAGAAGCCTTCAGGCTCCTGAAAGCAGGCAGGCAATCAAAGCAGCTTTAGCCACGGGCCTTTTGTTGATCTTCTCGGATGCTTCGCGCAGAATGAAAATGAATATGGGGGCTGATCGTCGATACTCAGTGCCACGCGGGAGGAATCGAGCACCACTCCTGGCAGCGTGTGGCAGTATTATCTCTTGGATTGCATCGAGCAATCAGAGGTCAGCCCAAAACCAAGCCATGCCTGCGACTTTGGGCTTGACTTTTTGTCGAAATCGGTTAAATTGAAGGCTCCATACTCTCCAGGAAGATTGATGTGATCCAATGAGGATGATATGTGCATGCGAAGGCGCATCTCTCGATTAACCGTCCTCATGAGGTGGACGGCGCAATGCCGAGGTTTGAACTTCGGAATCCTTCTTGCATTATGCCTATTGACCGGCGCACCAACGGCGGTCTCCCAGCAGTATCCGGTTATGAATCTTACCGGTGATTATAACCCTGTTGGAACCTATACTATTCATTGCTACGGTGCCTCAGGTCCAATTGAATCAGCATTCGATGGAAAGCACGATTCAGCGGAAGCTTCCGACTTCTTTTTTACGCTAGGGTCAGCGGAGTCCGTAAATCAGGAAAACATGCAGTATCAGGTTCCCGTTGCAATTTACTCAAAGGAGGACCGTTCCAAGCTTCTCGGCGGAATCAATTTAGCCTGTTCGACGACTGGAACCTTCAGTGAAAGATTCGACAAGCTGGTATTGACTATATCGCAATCCGGCAAGGCTGATTCAGCGTTGACTTTTCGGTATTTTCCCTATCACTGCTGGGACGATGGTTGTAACCCACTTTCTTTCGATGCCAAACCAACCTCCAGGAATGACACGGCTCCCGTAGCCATTTGGCGAGGGCCGAATTATGTCACCGTAGATCAGGCAATTCAAACAGATGGAAACTTCCAGCCGCTGACAGTCAACTATTCATCGGATTTGCAGAATATCCCTATCTCGGGTAACTTCGTCTGGACATTGAGACCGGAAGGATGCTGGAGTGAAGCGCGCTATTTCTCTGGCCCCCGGGATCAGCCCGGCGACCCGCATTACGTCCCCATCAGTCACACAGACCAGCCGACAAACATAACGGTTCCATTGTTCTTCGACCGCTATGCTTCCAACCAGAACTCAATCGAGGTAAAGGTACGGCCCTGGTGCGCGTTTTTCCAAAGCATCAAGAGTGAGATCACAAATAGCCCGAGCGCGAATGTCTGGGCGGTGGCTAGCTACTCTCCATCCGGCGGAAGGGCGCGCACGCAGAACATTCTCAACAACGTCACATTCACTGCCTCCCCAGGGTATGTGTTTCTTGTCGGATTACTTGGCATTGTCATCGGTGCATGCATCCGCAGCCAGCATACATGGAGAAACCTCTTCAAGTTGAGAAAGATACCAGATGAGATGAAGGCTGCCGTTTCCGCCGGCATTGGTGCGGAGTTGGTTTGTCTTATTGGCGCATCCTTCAAGCACGAAGCGAACTTTTTTGGTATTGCACTGGACCCTAGGCGGCCATTTGCTTGCTTTCTGATAGCACTCGTGGCAAGCGGAGGGACAGTTGTTCTTGCGTGGCTGGCAAGTGCCGGTAAGATCCCCGGCCAGATCGCCAGCCTCGGAAACGGAGTTCCATCGCCGCAGAGACCGCTGGCCGGGCCCGCTGCAGGCGAGTCGAAGCCGGATGATAAAGTTGGAGGGGAGTCATGAAGCGGCTGATTAATGGGTGCTCAACGGCACGGAAAATGGCGTGCGCATGGATAGTTTTAGCGCTTCTCTTTTGCCACCCATTGTTTGAACGGCATGGAGTCGCGCAGTCTTCTGAACGGCCTGAAGTCGCGCAGTCATCCAATATCCCCGCGCCGGTTGCGATCGATGCGATCGGGGGCACCGGTCTCCTTGTGCTCGATTCAGAAGGCAGCGTCTATGAATACAAGCAGTTGGGTGAAACTAAAGAATCGGTGCACGCGCCTTTTTTCCATTTTCGGATCAACGATGGGGACTTAGCGCAGGACATGACTATCGCCGTTCGCCACGGTCAGACGTATATTTTTATCTTGACCAGGGCGAAGTATGGCATCAGCCGGGGTACCATCTACCAATACAGTTACGAGAATGGAAAAGGCCCCATGCGTGCGTGGTCATTGGACGAAATTGCGACGGGCATCGACTATGACGAGGTTAGCGGTGCGCTCTATTTTGTGATCGGAGCGAACGCGCGGTTATTTCGGATTAGCTTGGACGATCCCAAGATCGAACTCATCGGAACTCTTCTCCATGTCGGGCGTGCCGGTCCGCTCGCTGTTCTGCCGGGCAAGTCGCTTGATGGAAAAGGAACAAAGCTTTACGTAGGGGATGTGAAAGAAGGTGGAATATATGAGTACCAGGTGGGAACGGGATTTCAGGCCCAAGTTTCGAAATATATAGGGGTTGTCAGCGCGGAATTGACTTACCACAGAAAGAATCAAAGGTTCGCCAGCCTGTATGCAGCCGATTCGACGCGCCAGCTGATTGTTCCATTCGACATTCAGACGAATGGAAGTCTTGTGGCAAAGACATGGGTTGCGGAAAAATACTTGAGATATCCGGCATCCCTGGCGATAATCACAGGATTCAACGTGGTCGCCGATGGTGGCCGCAACGCTCTTATCGTATACGATGAAAACTGGAATCATCTCTATGACTTGCCATTAAGTAAGCAGAATGTTGCGAATTAGCGGCATTGCTACTGTGAGTCTTCCGGGAGTAAACGGCGAGAGCTCATGATGTTATAAGTCAGAATTCGACCAGTCCATTTGGCGGGTGGCCTAGGTCTGAATAACCATAAATCCTGGTGGCCCAGGTCCGGGGTCCGCGGCGAGCGATTCTTGCTCGCTGGGGTGAAGGGACAGGTCTTTGTCTGTGGGGTGAAGGTCAGGATTTCGAACGTGGGAGACCAGCAAAACATAACCGCACATAGTCAAGAAAAAATGCCAAATCTTCGCCCCCAAACACACCGGACTCCCGCAATCCAGAACGAGTTCACTTTTTTTAATGACGTTCCCGCAGCCATTCCCGGTGAAAGTGGACAGCTAAAGGTCTCCATTTCAGGCAAAACCGGACAGCTACAGATCACCACTTTCTCCGAAACCGGAGACCTGGATCTGTTCATTTTGGGGGTAAACCGGCGACAGATAGCTTCACAGTTCACAAAAACCGGTAGCCTTTAGCTCACGATTGATTGTGGTCCATCCACCCCGCCCAAACAGGCGCTACTTCTCTTCGGCGTTGTCCTTCTTTTGCTCCGCGTGGATGGTCTGGACGATGGAGGTCATCAGATCGTCCAGTGTCCGGCCCGGCGCCAGCGTGCAGCCGCTGAGGGTGTCGGTATCGACCTGCTGTTTGGCGCAGGTCAACAGCACGCCTTTCACATCCATCACCGTGAAGTTCAATATCGTGTTGGAAGGAATAGGTTTAGGGGGCGTGGAGTTGAGATTGCCGACCGGAATCGCCTTGAGGGGCGGCGTTGCGCCTGTGGAGGCGGCCATCTGTACGGCGGAGGAGGCAAGGAGGACGGCGAGGGTCAGAAGCGTTACGGCTCTTTTCATAATCACCTTTCCACGTGCTTGCGCCATGATTCCGTGGCAGTTACGAATACAGGTTGTTCACCAGGGGTTGGCCTGGCGTACAGGACCGCCTTAGGCTTCGCTCCGGATGAGCCGCTAAAAAGTGAGCAAAATTGAACATAAGAGTCGCACAAAAACAGACAATATGCAATTGAAAAAAAAGAGATATTGCTTTAACAAGAGTGCCGGATTGGCGGAATATAATGTTTATGAAGATACAATCAAATAATCTTGACAATAACCCACTCAATATGACACTCTGGAAGAGTCGGAAATTCACTCAACAGGCAGGTTCAAACCATGGCAAAAATTATCGGCATCGATCTCGGCACCACCAACTCGTGCGTCGCGGTTCTCGAAGGCGGCGAACCAAAAGTCATTGCGAATGAAGAGGGTGCGCGCACTACCCCCTCCGTCGTCGCCTTCTCCAAGAGCGGCGAGCGCCTCGTCGGCCAGGTGGCCAAGCGCCAGGCCATCACCAATCCGGAGAACACCATCTTCTCCATCAAGCGCTTCATGGGCCGCCGCTACAACGAGGTCAGCGACGAGATGAAGATGGTGCCCTTCAAGGTGATTGCACAGGGCGACCACGTGGGCATAATGGCGCAGGGCAAGGAGTACACCCCGCCGGAGATCTCGGCGATGATCCTGCAAAAGCTTAAGAAGTCCGCCGAAGCCTATCTGGGCGAGACGGTTACCGAGGCGGTGATCACCGTTCCTGCCTACTTCAACGACGCCCAGCGCCAGGCCACCAAGGACGCGGGCAAGATCGCCGGCCTCGACGTGAAGCGCATCGTCAACGAGCCGACCGCGGCAGCGCTGGCCTATGGCCTGGACAAGAAGAAGGACGAAACAATTGCCGTCTACGACTTTGGCGGCGGCACCTTTGATATTTCGATTCTTGAAGTTGGCGAAGGCGTCATCGAGGTCAAGAGCACCAACGGCGACACCCATCTGGGTGGCGACAACCTCGACCAGCGCATAGTGGACTGGCTGATTGCCGAGTTCAAGCAGGAGCAGGGCCTCGACCTCAGTTCTAAGGGCAACGAAATGGCCCTCCAGCGCCTCAAGGACTCCGCCGAGAAGGCCAAAATCGAGCTTTCTACGACAATTGAAACAGAAATTAATTTGCCCTTTGTCACCGCCGACGCCACCGGCCCCAAGCACCTGGTGCGCAAGCTGACTCGCGCCAAGCTGGAGCAGTTGGTCGAGGATCTGCTCTTCCGCTCGCTCGAGCCCTGCAAGAAGGCCATCGCCGATGCCGGCATCAGTGTTAAAGACATCGATGAGGTGGTGCTGGTGGGCGGCCAGACGCGCATGCCCAAGATACAGGCGTTGGTGAAGGAGCTCTTCGAGCGCGAGCCGCATCGCGGCGTGAACCCGGACGAGGTGGTGGCGATTGGCGCGGCGGTGCAGGCCGGCGTGCTGGGCGGCGAGGTCAAGGACCTGCTGCTGCTGGACGTGACGCCGCTGACGCTGGCCATCGAAACGCTGAGCGGCGTGGCAACGCCGATGATCCAGCGCAACACCACCATCCCCACCAAGAAGACGGAGACGTTTTCGACGGCGGCGGATTCGCAGACGGAAGTCGAAGTGCACGTCCTGCAGGGCGAGCGCCCGCTGGCGGCGCAGAACCGCACGCTGGGCAAGTTCAAGCTGGGCGGCATCATGCCGGCCCCGCGCGGCGTTCCGCAGATCGAGGTGACCTTTGACATCGACGCCAACGGCATCCTCAATGTGACGGCCAAGGACAACGCCACCGGCAAGGACACGCGCATCACTATTACATCCAGCTCCGGCCTCAGCAAGGACGAGGTCGAGCGCATGGCTAAGGATGCCGAGGCCCATGCTAATGAAGATAAAGAAAAGCGCGAGGAGATCGACTCCCGTAACTCGCTCGATGGCATGGTCTATAACATCGACAAGATGCTCAAAGACTCCGGCGATAAGATCTCCGGCGCGGAGGCCGCTCCGGTCAAGGCCGAAGTCGAAACGATTCTGGCCGAGTCGAAGAAGCTGCTGGAAGGCACGCCATCCTCACGGGAGCTGAAGGCCCAGCACGATAAGCTCACCCACGCCAGCCACAAGTTAGCCGAGATCGTCTACAAAGCGACGGCGGCGCAGACCGCGGCAGCCGGCGCGGCTCCCGGCGCAGCCGAACCCGCCGCCGAAGCCAAGAAGGACGAAGGCGTAATCGACGCCGAGTACGTGGATGTCGAAGACAAGAAGTAGCGAGTCAGCAAGTCGGCAAGTCAACGGGGTGGGCGACTCTATATCGCCCACCCCGAAGTTGCATGTGAGAGACTGTCGGGAGGCAAGAGATGAAGTGCATTGTTCGCTGGCTGAAAACGCATGTGGCTCTTCTCGTGTGCGTAGTATTGACGATTATCTTTGTGGTGTTCTGCAATATGCACTTGAGCGAATTTCTCTGGAACCGCCTATCCAATCAATCTGGGGCGCTCGCAGCCTGGCTGTACATAATTGGCATAGGCGTCGCAATTTACCAAATCTATGCCGTACGGCGGTCTGCTCGGTTCAAGATCATGCAGGATCGATTTAACGACCCCGCGATGCGCTTTGCTCGGGCCGCGTTTGCGTGGATTCGGCTCAATCCGGAACAGGGCATAAAGCAAACAAATGGATGGCGAATACAACTATTTGGATGGGAAGTCGTAGATTTTCTTTGTAGCGTAGCGCAGCTCGTGGATAAAGATAAAATCGAGTTTGATGATGCAGAAATGACATATGCAAGGCACGTATTATCTATCTGCGGTGATCCGCATTGGAAGGAGAGCTTGGAAAATGATGACCTGAAGCTGCGATATGCCCCGCTTTTAAATTTATATATGAGAATCAAGAAATCTGGGCGTTTTATTACTCCTGTCGATGAACTTAAAGCAGGAATATACGACGAACCGTTCTGGTATTGTGAATTGAGACTTGCAGATCAGAAAGAAGTTGAAGCTTCAGTCATGGCAATTCGCGAACGAAGATCATAGCGCCAGGTGACCCATCCTTCCGCGATGTAGCAGTTATCACTTTATAGGTGATTGTATTCTATTATTAGGTGTCTGCATTGAGAATCCTACCTCGCGTGGTTTCCCATTCTCATCATGCGTGAGAAGCATCACCCGATCTTTATCTATTCGGGTGTAATATAGGCCTGGATCAAGTACAGAGCAATGACTCCAGCGCCACCCAACATCGCAATGGAGAGACGCAAAACTTATCTCTCCAGCTGAAAAATCAAGTGTCACATAACCGCTGTGGATTTCAATTGGTGGACGCTCGTTGCAGTTGACTGTGGTTTGATAAACTGACCATGTGTGAATGTTGCATCTGGTCCTCGCTGGGAGGGTTCTAGTAGGAATGGCGAGAGAATTGCCGTCGTAAATATGTACGAGGATTGGGTAATCTTTTAAACCTTTCCCTCTGGGAAATTGAACGGGAAAATCATAAATGCCATAATGCAACACCGGATCGTCACCAATCAAAGGATTCTTGGGGTTGGCACTCACGTTAAGGAAACGCGAGATTTGTTTCTCTGGTGGACCACCAACAATCTGCATAATGCTATTGTTGTGAATCCAGCGACCTCTATATTCTCCAGTCGGTATTGTTGTGCATGGGATCGACTCGCGGAGTGTGTTTTCCTTTCGACAATCGAATACCCAATGATTTTCCCCGTTTAATGTTCCATAGAAATAGACCCAATGCGGAGGCTCAATACCATTTTCTGCCGACTCTATCTCTTCCTTTCGGCTCATATGAGTTACGTCGAGATCTAATATGGATTCGATAACAATCTTAAAAGGGAACCCATCTTCCATCTGAACGGCATTTGTCGAATCGGTTTGGGTGGGTGGTACATCCTGGGCAAAGGCCGATATGACAAAGAGGCCGAGTACGAGCAGGTAGAAGAGGCTGAAGCGGCAAGAGAGCGATTGCACGAAGATCGTTTTTCGCATATCGGCATGATAATTCAACACGGCGGCCCCGTGCCGCACTTTTCTTGACCTGTGCCAGATACCCCAACTTTCTGCGATCTGTGCGGAAGAATCAGCCGCTTTATATCAGGGCACGACTTTAGACGTGACGAAAGGGTCTTATAAAACAATGACTTAGCACCTGAGGAAATGTTAGTCTGCCGTCAGTTGCGCAGGAAATCCTTGGCCTTCTGAATGAGAACGTCGCGGCTCACATCGGAGATGGTGTTGGTCAGCGGAATGCTCTTGGGGCAGACTTCGACGCAGTTTTGCGCGAAGCCGCACTCCTGGATGCCGCCGTCGCCGGCCAGCGCGCGCAAGCGCTCCTCCTTCAAAACTCTTCCGGTGGGATGGCTGTTGAAGAGTTTGACCTGGGCGATGGTGGCCGCGCCGACGAAGTTAGTGTCTTCATTGAACTGCGGGCAAACTTCCATGCAGCAGGTGCAACTGATGCAATTCGAGAGCGGGTAACTCGCCTCCTGCTCCTGCGGCAAGACGCGCGGGCCTGCTCCCAAGTCATAGGTCCCGTCGATGGGAATCCACGCCTTGACGGCCTTCAAGTTTTCAAATAATACGCTCCGGTCCACTTGCAGGTCGCGCACCAGCGGAAACTTCGAGAGTGGCTCGACGCGGATCGGTTGTTCGAGATTGTCCACCAGCGACGAGCAAGCCATGCGGGCCTTGCCGTTGATGCGCATCGCGCAGGAGCCGCAGATCTCCTCCAGGCAATTCGAGTCATAAGTGATCGGCGTGGTGCAATGGCCGTCGGCGGTCACCGGGTTGCCGGCGATCTCCATCATTGCGGAGATGACGTTCATGCCCGGCCGCCACTCGATCTCGAAGCTCTCCCAGACGGCGGGAGCATCGGGGCTGGCCTGGCGCTTGATTTCGAAGGATACAGTCTTGTTTGCCATTGTCAGTCTCCCTTTGCTTAACTCGCCGCGTCGTAACGGCGCGGGCGCGGTTTGATGAATTGCGTGTCCACCTCTTCATACTCGAAGCGTGGGCCTGTCACGTCGCCGGTATAACTGGCCTTGGTGGTCTTCAGGAAGCGCTCGTCGTCGCGCTCGGGAAAGTCGGGCTTGTAATGCGCGCCGCGCGACTCATCGCGCAACCGCGCTCCCTGCACCACAACGCGTGAAAGCTCCAGCATATTCTTCAACTGGCGTGCAAAGGCGAAGCTGGTGTTGGCCCACTGGCTCTTGTCGCTGAGATTTACATTCCGGTACCGGCTCAGCAGCTCGACGATCTTCTCGTCGGCCTGCTGAAGCCCCTTGTTATAGCGGATCACGGTAGCGTGCTTGGTCATAACATCGCCTAACTCGCGCCATAACTTGAAGGGATTTTCCGTTCCTTTGCTGTTGAGCAGGCTGGTATTGATCCCGGCCTGGCGAGTGAGTTCGGCCGCGTGGCCGCCATCGCCCTCTTGCGCGGGCAGGCTCTGGGCATAACTAATCGCATTGGGGCCGGAGATGAAGCCCGCATAGATGCAACTGAGCAGCGAGTTAGCCCCCAGACGGTTGGCGCCGTGGTACTGATAATCGCACTCGCCAATGGCAAAGATGCCGGGAATGTTGGTCATCTGGTTGAAATCCACCCATAATCCGCCCATCGTGTAATGCATACCCGGAAATATCTTCATCGGCACGTTGTGGGGATCGTCGCCTACAAACTTCTCATAAATGTCGAGGATGCCGCCTAGCTTGCGGTCGAGCGTGGCGCGATCAATATGGGATAAGTCGAGATAGACCATCGGCTGGCCGTCGATTCCCAGGCCTTCCTCGTAGACCACCTTATGAATGGCGCGCGTGGCGATGTCGCGGGGCACAAGGTTGCCGTACTTGGGATACCACTCCTCCAGAAAATAAAATCGCTCGGTCTCGGGAATCGATTTGACCGGCCGCTTGTCGCCGGCCGCGCGCGGCACCCAGACGCGCCCGCCCTCGCCGCGCGCCGACTCCGACATCAGTCGCAGCTTGTCTTCACCGGGGATGCAGGTGGGGTGAACCTGAATGCACTCGCCGTTCGCGTAAGTAACTCCCTGCTGGTAGACGGCCGATTGCGCCGAGCCGGTACAGACCACGGAGTTAGTGCTCTTGCCGAAGATAGCTCCGATACCGCCGGTAGCCAGAATAACTGCGTCAGCGGGGAAGGAGCGCAGTTCCATCGTGCGCAGGTCGAGCGCAGTAATGCCGCGCGCGATGCCTTTGGAATCGATAACTGTGGAGAGGAACTCCCAGCCCTCGTACTTTTTCACCTTGCCCTCGGACTCATGCCGCCGCACCTGCTCGTCGAGCGCGTAGAGTAACTGCTGCCCGGTGGTTGCGCCGGCGAAGGCGGTGCGGTTGTATAGAGTGCCGCCGAAGCGGCGGAAATCGAGCAATCCTTCAGGCGTGCGGTTGAAGGTCACGCCCATGCGGTCCAAAAGATCAATAATCGCCGGCGCGGCCTCGCACATCAGCTTGACCGGGGTCTGGTTGGCCAGAAAGTCGCCACCGTAGATGGTGTCGTCGAAATGCTTCCAGGTGGTGTCACCCTCGCCCTTGAGATTCTTGGCCGCGTTGATGCCGCCCTGCGCGCAAACCGAGTGCGAGCGCTTGACCGGGACGATGGAGAAGAGGTCAACCTTGCCGCCGGCCTCGGCGATCTTGATGACCGCCGAGAGACCGGCCAATCCTCCGCCAACCACGATGATTCTGGGTGATGCCATTGTCTATCAATTCCTTTCATTCGTACTGCAACAGGGATCAGGGATCAGCGGACGAAGGCCCAGATGCTCCAGAGGCCCATGACTGCGAGACCCAACCCCAGAGCCAGGCAGACATAGCCGAAGCGATTGCGAGCCTTGGTTCCGGGAGTGATGCCCCACTTGGCGGCGAAGAGCCAGACGCCGTAAGCGAAGTGCCAGCAGATGGCGATCATCGCGATCACGTAGACGGCCAGCATCCAGGGGTTGGCCAGCTCCTGCTGCACCTTGGCGAAGGCCTCCATCGGATGCTCGGGCAGGCTGACACCCATGAAGCGCTGGCGAATCACGTGCTGCGTAATGTAGGCGAAGGCGATCAGGCCAGTGTAGCGCTGGGCGACGTAGAGCCAGTTGCCCGCCCAGGGATAGTAGACGATATTCGACTTGCCGCGCAGCCAGATCCATACGCCGTAGCAGGCGTGATAGAGGATGGGCAGAAAGATGAAGACCCACTCCAGCACGCGCACCAGCGGCAGGCTGTTGAGGAAGCGGACCTGCTCGCCGTAAGCGATAGGCCCTTTGAGCGCCTCGAAGTTCGAGAGCATATGTTCCAGCAGGAATGCACCAATGGGAATGATGCCCAGCAGCGAATGCAGCTTGTGCCAGAGGAAGGACGAGCCCTGGGCGGCGCGCAGCGGCTGAACGCCGGGGCGGACGGTTGGCGCGGCAGGGGATTGAGCGGTGGCCATAGCGGTGTGAGCTCCTGGAGGCTTGCGGGCGCGAGTTCTTGCCAGACGGCGGTCTCGAATCGAGAAACGGGGATGCGCGGCCTGATTTTGTTCATTATTGGTGTTCCAGATCACCTTCGTCAAGGACGCTCTGCGTCCGGTATTGGGCCAGACTGAATCCATACGCCGATTTCGATTGCCCCCACGATTCGAATTCAGTAGAGCTCTGGCAGTAGTATCAAATGAAGTTATGGGAGGTTCCATCATGCCAGCACAAAATCCGGAGACGTGCGAAGATCTCTTCGCGCAATATCTCAATTCTGGAGACATCGCCCGTTTATTAACCTTGTATGAGCCCCAGGCAAGTCATATTGCCCCGGACGGCGTCGTAGCACATGGCAGTGACGCAATCCGTTTGGTGCTCGACCAATTCGTCGCGATGCAGCCTAAGCTCACCGTCAGCTTGAAGAAACTGGTAGGCGCGGGAGATGACCTTGCCGTGCTTTACGATGACTGGACGCTCACCGCAAGAGCTCCTGACGGCAGCCCCATCGAAATGAATGGCAAAAGCGTGCACATTGTCCACCGCCAGCAGGACGGCTCCTGGCTCTTCGCGGTCACCGGTGTCACAAATGCCCCCTGGGCATAGCGGTCCTGCGCTTCCTTCGTTAACACGCGCTTCTTTTGGCGGTGAAAGACGGAAATCAACAGACTTCAATCGCTTCGCACACTCGCAATCGCGGAACTTCAGGCGTTAAGCATCTGCAGCAGCGCAGCAATGGCGCGTCCGCGATGGCTGAGCGAGTGCTTGGTTTCCAGGTCCACTTCGGCCATGGTGCGGTTGAGCGTGGGCAGAAAAAACAGCGGGTCGTAGCCGAAACCGCCCGTGCCGCGCGGCGATTCCAGAATCAGGCCCTCAACCGCGCCCACGGCCGTGTGCAGGACCACGTCGTCGCGAGCCGCCACCAGCACACAGCGGTAGCGCGCCGTGCGCTGGGTGGCGGGCACGCCGGCCAGCCGCAGCAGCAGCTCCAGGTTGTTCCATACGTCGGTGTTATCGTTTGCGTCCGGTGAATCCACCACGCCGGCGTCCGCGGCAAAGCGCGCCGAGCGCACGCCGGGCGCGCCGTTGAGCGCGTCCACCTCCAGGCCGGAGTCGTCCGCCAGCACCAGTTCGCCGGGAACAAAGCGCGAGTAGTAGACAGCCTTGAGTGTGGCGTTCTCGGCGAAGGTCATACCGTCTTCCTCCGGCGCGGGAATTGTTTCGATTCCCGGAAGAGGCTCAAGGTCGAGGGCGTGGGCTTCAGCGGCGGTGCGGAAGTCGCGCAGCTTGCCCTGGCTGGTGGTGGCGGCGTAGAGGCGGAGAGCCATGAAATGAGTGTAATTGCACCGCGCTCTTTCAGCTTGCCGCAACCTTTGACAAAGGTCGCCCGTCTTGCCTATCGTCAGGTTTCATCGGAGAGGACGATTGAGATCATGAGATTAATTGGCTTACGCGTCACGGTATGCGGATTGGTCCTGGCGACAACTGCGGCGAGCGCCTTCGGCGCGAATGTAGCCGCCAGTGTGGGAGCGCAACAGTTGCGCGTCGATGAGCTGACAACGCCGCTGGGCATCGACGATCCTGCGCCGCGCTTCTCCTGGCAGTTGCAGGACTCGGCGCGCGGCGCAAAGCAGACCGCCTATGAAGTTCATGTTGCCTCGCGGCTCGAACTGCTCCTATCCGGCAAGGCCGACATCTGGGATAGCGGCCGTATCGAATCGGCGCAGTCGTTGAATGTGCGCTACGCCGGGCCGGCTCTGCAGCTCAGCACACGCTATTTCTGGCGGGTCAAGGTGTGGGATGCGGCGGGCAAGCCATGTCCTGAGAGCGATTCAAGTTGGTGGGAGACGGGCCTGCTCAAGCAGGAGAACTGGCGCGCGCAATGGATCGGCTACGAAACGCCGGAGGAGGATGCCGTACGCCATGCTCCCGCAGTATGGATTACCAGCCCGGATGCGAAGGCGCCGAGCGCGGATAAAACAAATGAGCAGCATCTCTTCTACCGGCAGACCGTGACGCTCTCTAAGCCGGTGCGCAGCGCAGCGCTTTTCGCCGCCGGGCAGGATACGGTCTCCGCCTGGGTGAATGGCGCGCAACTGCTCAAAGCCGATCCCTTGCCGCCGTGGAAGCAGATGCCGTGGAAGAAGTTTGTGCGTGCGGATGCAACCGCTGCGCTGACTTCTGGCTCCAACACCATCGCTATCGAGACGGTGCATTACGTCACCAACCCCAATGGAATGGCCGCGGCGGATGCGCCGCCGATGATCGCCACGCTGGTGGTTGAATATGCCGATGGGAGCCTTGCCTCTTTCGCCAGCGGAAGCGAGTGGAAGTCGACGATTCATCCGCTGGAAGGTTGGCAACAGAAAGGCTTTGACGATGCGGGTTGGAAGAATGCGGTGGCATGGAAGCAGAGGCCCGGCCCGGCGAGCGCGCCGCTCGGTCATCCGTGGATTCCAGACAGTGTGAAGACCTTGCGACATCCATTCATGGTGACCAAACCGGTAAAGTCAGCGCGGCTCTACGCCACGGCGCTGGGAACCTATTATCCGAGCCTGAATGGGATCCTGAATGGGGGCCAGGTGAGCGACCAGGTGCTCGCGCCTGGATGGACAGACTATCGTCAGCGGGTCGTCTACCAGACCTACGATGTGACGAATCTGCTTCTCGTGGGCCAGAATGCGATCTCCTTTTGGCTGGCACCGAGCTGGTACTCAACTGCTCTGGAGTGGTTCCAGCAGCCCAATAATTACGGCGATACGCCACCCGCTCTACTAGCGCAGTTGCGCATTGAGCACACAGACGGAACCGTGGAGTGGGTGACAACCGATGCGAGCTGGCAGGCTGCCCGAAACGGTGTTCGCTCAGAGCTGTATGATGGGGAATCAGTCAACCTCGACGAGGGTTTTGTTGGCGAATCAGATCCGGGGTTTCCCGACATCTTCAAGGACAAAGCAGCGATCATTCACCCTGCCCCCGTGCAGATTGTCGCCCAGGACTTTCCGCCAATTCGGATCGAACGCGAGGTACATGCGGTTTCGATGACGGAACCTAAGCCTGGGGTCTATGTGTACGACTTCGGGCAAAACCTTACTGGAATAGAAAAGGTCGTATTTACCGATTGGAATGGTGGACGGATCCAGCTTCGCTTTGCGGAGATCCTCAATCCAGACGGCACAATCTATACCGACAATCTTCGCACTGCAAAGGCTACAGACACCTTTACTCAAACTCTCCCCAAATCCGCCGATCGTTTTCACAGCAGGACTCATTCCAGATTCGAATATCAGGTGTTCTTCAGTTTCCACGGCTTCAGATATACCGAAGTAACAGGACTGTCGACGCTGCCTGCCCCGGACGCGGTGAAGGCAGAGGTCATCCATACCGACGCGCCCTTCACGGTGAAGTTTCAGACCGGCAGCCCGATGATCAACAAGCTGTGGAGCAACATTCTTTGGGGGCAGCGCTCGAACTTTGTCGGCATTCCCACCGATTGCCCGCAGCGCGATGAGCGCCTCGGCTGGATGGGCGACGCCGAGGTCTTCTGGCGCGCCGCCTCTTACAACATGGATCTGGCGGCCTTCTCGCGTAAGTTTGCCGGGGATATGCGCGGAACGCAGGTCGGCACGCCCTACTACGGCATCTACTCGCCCGGAACCGTGACGCCGAACGCGGGCTTTGCCGCGGGATGGAGCGACGCCGGCGTGATCATTCCCTGGACCTCCTGGCTGCAAAGCGGCGACACCAGCATCATCGACGAGAACTGGCTGGCGATGGAGAAGTATCTGGACGCAATCCAGGCCGCTAATCACGACGGATTGTGGAAGCGCAGCTCCGGGATTCCCTTCGCCGACTGGCTCTCGCCCGAGGGCCGCACCGACTACGTTCTGGTTGCCACAGCCTATTGGGCCTATGACACAACGCTGATGCGGCAGATGGCTCACGCCACGGGCCGGACCGCGGACGAACAGAAATACGCGCGGCTCTTCGCCACGATCTCCGCCGCCTTCCAGAAGCAGTTTGTGCATGAAGACGGCTTTGTGGCCGGCGCGGACAACAGCCCTTCGCCCTTCGGCCAAATCAACAACCCCAACGCCATGGCGCACGGCGGCGACACGCAGACGGGCTATGTGCTGGCGCTGTACATGAATCTGGTTCCCGAGAAGTTGCGCCCGGCCGTTGCACAAAAGTTGGTGGACAAGATCGAGGCCAATCACGGGCTGCTGGGCACCGGCTTTCTCGGCACGCCGTATCTGCTGGAAGAACTGACCAGGACGGGCCACGCCGATCTGGCCTACAAGCTGTTGCTGAACACAGCCTATCCCTCCTGGGGCTATCTGGTGGAGCACGGCGCGACGACGATGTGGGAGCGCTGGAACGGCGATCAGATGAAGAACGATCCCAGCATGAACTCCTACAACCACTACGCCTATGGCGCGGTCGCCGACTGGCTCTATCGCTACGCCGCCGGCGTGGACGCTACGCCACTCGACGCCGGCTTTCACACCGTCATGTTGCATCCGGTTTTCGATGCCCGTCTTGGCAGCGTCACCTTCGATTACGACTCGCCCTATGGCCCGATCCACAGCGACTGGAAGGTTACCGGAAGCACTGCCGTCTGGCATCTGACCCTGCCCGCCAACACCAAAGGCCTGCTGACTTTGACTGCGGCAGCAGCTGCGCGCTACAAACTCAACGGCCAGCCGCTGAAGGCCGGTGAAAACGGCATTCAACTGGAGGCTGGAAGGTACATTTTCACTGTCGATCTTTGATTTTGTGGGCGCAAAAACAGAAAAGCCGGAGCAATGCTCCGGCTTTTCTCTCTGCATTTACAACTCTTAGTCGATAGCCTGCTCGACGCGCAAATCACGGCTTGATGCGCCCACGCTCACCGTGCGTTTGCCGGTCGCCGTTACCCACTTGCCTTCCTTGGTGGACCAGTACTGCAACTGGCGCGGCGCGACGTGCAGCATAACCGTCTTCGCTTCCCCAGCCGCCAGATGAATCCGGTCAAAAGCAGCCAGCGCGCGCACCGGAAACTGCACGCCCTCCGGGATAATGCTGGGCGCGCCCAGATAGACCTGCGGAACTTCGTCCGAAGCCACAATGCCGGTGTTCTTGATCGTCAGGCTGACCTTCAGCCCGCCGTCGGGGGCTTTGTTCACCTTCAGGCCGGAGTAGGCGAAGGTGGTGTAACTGAGGCCGTGGCCGAAGGCGAAGAGCGGATCGATCTTCTCCTTGTCGAACCAGCGGTAGCCCACGTTGACGCCTTCGCTGTATGTGGTTTTGCCGTCCACGCCCTTGGAGGAGCGCTCCGGGTACCTGGGGTCAGTTGCGGCGTAGTCTTCCAGGCGCTTGCCCCAGGTCACGGGCAGGCGTCCGGCGGGGCTGGTTTTGCCCGCCAGCAGGTTGGCCGTGGACCATCCGCCCTCATCACCGGGCCACCACATCTCCAGCACCGACTTCACCTTGTCGAGCCAAGGCAGGGCAACGGGCTGGCTGGTGTTGAGAACAACAATGGTGTTCGGATTCACCGCTGCAACTTCTTCCACCAACTTGTTCTGCTCGCCAGGTAGGCCGAAGACCGGCGTAAGCCGAGTCCATACGAAGACCACGGCGACCTTGGCGCTCTTTGCCGCGGCGATGGCGGCCTCGTGGTCGGCCTGGCGCTGCTCGGGGGTATACCAGTTGAGCCGCACCTGGACGGGTGAGTTGGAGCTGTCCGGGCTGGTGCTGATCTCAATTGCGTGGGGTCCAGCCGTCAGCTCCACCGCGCGCCGAACATTGTCCAGGCCGTCGGTAGTGGGTACCACATTGTCCTGATTGGCTTGCAGGATGTCACCATGCACGCCGCCCTGAGAAGCTCCGGTCCTGGCCAGTCGCTTGCCGTCGAGGGAGATATTGGCGTTGGTTCCCAGCGCCTGCAGATAGAGCCAGTAGGTGCCCGCATGGGGCGGAGTCAGTATACCCTTCCATGTAACGGTCGCGTTCGCGGGCAGCGCGTTGTTGCCGGTGAAGTTGATCTGTGCGTCGGTTTGCTCGGCGCCTGATCCGGTGCGCTGTAGCCCCGGATTACTGTCGTGGCTCAGCGCGCCGGCGGGAACCGTCGTGCCGGTCATATCGTCGTTCACAGCGAAGTTGATCCTGGCGTTGCCGGTGACCTTTTTAAGTGCTTCAAATGGCCCAACCTGCCGCTGCGGCAAGCCGACCGAGCGTTCGCCGTTGATGCCGATCGAGTCCACCTGCCCGGCGGTCGGTCCGATCAGAACCACGGAGTCCAGATCAGCAGCCTTCAGCGGCAGCACGCCGCTTTCATCCTTCAACAGCACCGCGGCCTCTTCGCCGGTCTTCTCAATCATTGCGGCGTTGGCCTCGATGGCCTGCGCGGTGATGTCATGTTTAGACTGTGCGTCGAGGTAGCCGAAGTGGACGATCTCATAGAGCACGCGCCCGGCGGCGCGGGTGATGGCCGCCTCGTTCACGGTGCCGTCCTTGAGGGCGTCAGCCATCTTCTTGGGGTCAAGCTTTCTGCCGAAGTCGCCCATGCCGCCGAAGCGCTCGGGAGCCGGTTCCTCGGGGATGTGCCCGCCGAACATGGCCATCATCTCCGCCATTGCAGCACCATCGGGCGGACGTGGCGGCGCAGGAGGCGGTAGCGGCTGCATATCGAAGAACGAGGGCATCGAGAAGCCGCCGGCGCCCGGCTTCGGCTCGCCGGGCATCTCCATGTCCAGACCAGCGTTGATGAAGTTGACGGCATGAACCGCGCCCCAGTCGGAGGTGACGAAGCCCTTGAAGCCGATCTCATCGCGCAGTATTTTGGTCAGAGTGGAGTCGTTGCCGCAGGCAAACGTTCCGTTCACGCGGTTGTAGGAGCACATGATGGACGAGACATCCGCCCTGCGGATGGCAGCGTCGAAGGGCGCCACATAGACTTCATGCAGCGTCTGGTCGTCCACAAAGATGTTGCTGGCGTTCGTGTCGTAGGCCACATAGTGCTTGATCTGCGCCATAACGTGCTGCGACTGGATGCCCTTGACCTCGGCAACCCCCATCTCGGAAGTCAGGAACGGGTCTTCGCCGAAGGTGTTGTAGCCCCGGCCGAATTGCAGGTCACGGTCAATGTTCACAAAAGGTTGCAGCGAGACGTCAATGCCCAGCGCGCGATCTTCGCGGCCAATCACCACGCCATTCTGCTCAGCAGACTTTAGGCTGAAGGTGGCGGCCACGCCCATGGTGGCCGTCTCGCCCTGTGACGGATGGCGTGTCAGCACCCCCGGAGGCCCATCGGCAAAACGCAGCCCTGGAATCCCCAGCCGCGGAATCCCCGCCAGATAGCCGGCCTGGCCCTGGTAGACCGCCGGATCTTCCTGTGTGCCGTGGATCAAAATCATTTTCTCGCTGAGCGTCATCTGGCTTAACAGCTTGTCAACCCGCGCATCGCCGGTGACTACCGGCACGCTCTGCCCCAGCGCCAACCCCGCGCTCAGCGCCAGAACAACACACAGCACGGCTGCGCGCACTGATTTTATTTCCTGAAAAAAATTCACTTTTTTGGCCCTCTGCCGTATCTCTGGACGGATGAACCGGTCTCGAAGACGCGGATTTCGCAATTGTGGTTCACTGCCGGCATACAGAAGAGGGTATCTGCCGTGTTTTCATAGGGGCAAGGGCAGGTCGGCGTCGAGGCTGGCGGCGATCAGATCGACGCGCAGCCGTTCCACGGTGGAATACTGAATGGCCGGCATCCCCAGCGCACGCGCGGCTTCCACGTTTTCCCGCTTGTCGTCGATGAAGAGCGTCTCTTCGGGCCTGGTTCCCAGCTCATCCAGCGTGTGACGATAGATCGCAGGATCGGGCTTGGCCACACCGTACCGATAGCTCCACACCAGCACGTCAAAGCGGTGTAACCAATTGAATTCACGCTCGATACTCTCCACCACGCTGTCGCCGATGTTGGAGAGGATGGCGGTCTTCAGGCCGCGCTCTTTGATCTGGAGCTGCCAGGCCAGCATGGCGGGGTTCTCCACCGTCCACAGGCGCGCATCCCAGCGGTTCAGCTCCTCGGCCTTCGCCCAGTTCGCCGGCATCCCCGCGTTCAGCAGAAACGTCTGCCAGAAGCCGAGGCCGCTCAGATGGCCCTCATCGTAGGCGCGGCGGTCGGCCCAGTAGAGCGGCTCGAAGCGCTCCTGCGGTAAACCACTGATGCGTAATAGGTTGGCCCACGCTTCGGGGTTCGGCGGACCGGTCAGTACAATGCCATAGTCGAAGACAACCGCGCGTAAAGCCAAACTTCCTCCGGGGTACGCCTGTGGGATGGGTAAAGGGACGCCTGCTTCTATTGTGCCTGATGCCGCCGCGGGTGGAGAGGCGCACATTCACGACGAAAGACTGAAATGCAAAGCATATGCCCAGAGATAACCGTTTTTTCAATACTGTGGAGCTATATGTGGCCGGTTTATCCCCAAAATGAACAGCTATTGGTCACTGGTTTCGGGGAAAGTGGTGATCTATAGCTGTCCGGTTTTGCCTGAAATGGTGCGAGACAGGTCACCACTCTTGAGTGGAATGGCTGCGGGGGCGTCATTAAGAAAGTTGGCAACTTTCCGGATGGTGGGAGTCTGGCGGGTTTGAGGGCGAAGATTTGGCGTTTTTCTTCACTATCAGGGAGCAGGGAACAGGGACTAGGGACTGAGGGACCATGGACCAGGGACCAAGGGACCAGGGACTAAGGGACCAGGGACTAAGGGACCAGGGACCAAGGGACCAGGGACTAAGGGACCAGGGACTAAGGGACCAGGGACTACGGCAGGGACTGAGGGACTAAGGGACCAGGGACTAAGGGGTCGGAGGACGCTGGCCGGGGTGAGGGCGTTTCCGGGTTTCGGAGGCGAGACGCTCGATACGGAGGGAGGCGGGGGTTTCAACTCCCGCAAACCTCCATCCACCGGATTTTGGAAATCAATCCACGCGGCGAAGCCGCGCTCAAACCCCAGCCCTTGAAACCTGTTTGTTCGATCCTCCAGCCAACACCCCTATACACGATAGGCGAGAATATCTCTTCCGACAAGGGGAATTGCCTGGATCTGTTGCGCGCTGGGGCTGCCTATCCCCAAGAATCGCCACGTTGATCTAGTTCGGCACGAATGTCGGCCTGCTCCGCAACCCGCTCCCAGTCCTCCGCAATTCGGCGAAGCATCGCGCATGTCCTGGGCCATGAGACAGAAGCCTCAGCCCAAGTTCTATACTTTGATGCGAATGCTCTTTCCTGTCCCCCGCCCTCATACATAGCCTTGACTGATACACCGCGCATATTGAACCTTGAGATGGCGATGCCCCTTTCGATTTCATCGGAAGCACAATCCTCGATTACATCTCTCACTGCCCTGGCAGGCCAAACGCTATCCTCTGCATCTGCAGGCACATAAGCCAACATCTGACCGATTTGCTGTTCAGCGATGACCGCTCGGTCCGCTTTTTGGGCTAAGTCTCTCGCTTGAGCTATCCAGTCTCTAAGATAACCGCCGTCTTGAGCAGATTCTGTGAACCCGGGCAATGATTTCATTGACTGGAGCATTTGGTAACCAAACCGCGCCTTGGTGCGAAGCTCCTCCGAAATCTCGCCCCTGTCTTTGCCTCTCTCCGAAGTGGGAGAGAAGACATCACAAATCACCTCAATGAAGAACTTAGGAGAACTCTTAAGAAGCTGGTTCAAAGCGACAGGTTCTCCCTGATGCTCAAGAAGCGGGAGATACTGATATTCGATCGATGCGAGTTCCTCAATACTTATGTCCTTACGCACTTGCAGAGCTTGCAGCAGATGAAGAACGGAGTACAAGGTGTTTTGGCGATTCAATTTGGTAGCGTTTATTTCTCCGACGAGCCCGCGCAAAACTCGAACACACACTTCCGTGGGGATTCGCTCTTCTTGATAAGCAATCACATCAGCGCTTGCACTGAATCTTCCCACCAAGTTATATTTCTCGATTGCAAATAGCAAATCGGTATCGGAAAATTGCCTCAAGGCATACTTTCTCCTCCAGTACTCTTCGTCAATCGAAGGTCCTAACGCTTCCACAAAATTCCACGTTTCCTTCGTGTCCGGCCATCTCAGAAATAGGTTGGCGGCGCGCGGTGCATCTAAGCTGGCTGTGACGCCAGCTATCCAACGATCCCATGCAATACCGAAACGAAAATGCGCTGCTCCCGACACTGCCACGAAGAAATCTTCATCGATTTTCAACTTCGCGGCGAACACTGGATCAAACACTGCTTCCAGCGTCTCTTGGGCCGGAGCGGCCTCGGCAAGCGCGAAGCCTACCAAATGAGGCTCTTTAGCTGCCTTCGCTAAAGCGATTACTGCCGGAATGCCCCGATCAGCGAGAATACCACGAACGACATCTCTCCGCGATTTATTTGCTTCTTCAACCCAGTCGCCAGTGGTTCGGCTTTCCATCTTCGGAACAAGATCGTTGAACTGCCAGAGATCGCGATGTAGAGGGTCATCCGGAGCTATCTCCTGACATAAGGTTTCGAGAGGGAGCAGATATTCGTCAGGTAGAGCCCATTGGGCGTTTCGAAATCCTCTGTGGCGCTGCGTAAATAGTCGCAATTTTGTCCAGAGTTCGTACTTGTCCTCGGCACTTGCCGCTCTGGCCGCGGACCTTATCGATGCAATCGCCCGCTCGCGAGATTGTGGCTCCAACTCTGCGAAGTGATCGATAAAGGCAGCGAGGCGCGCTGGATGTCCGGCGGCAAGCTCAAGAGCGAGCCCAGCATATGCTCTAAATGCGTCCGCCATGTCCTTGCCAGCTGCCGGGGTTCTCGCAGCATCGCCAAAATCCCTCAATCGAGGCTTGAGTGTGCCATGACTAACATCGTGCGCAGCGGGGAGGAGTGCAACTGCGAGCTTGAAACCGATATCTGGTCGTGCAAGGCAAATCCGACGGACGACGGCGATCCGCTCCGTGACTGAGACATAAGTCTGCGGCATCCAGGCCAGAAAGATCGAGCGCAGGCTATTCATCGGCCGGTTCTGCGTGGCGCCCCCTGGGTCGAACTGAACAAGGGTCATAAGCATTGACGTCGCTCTATAGAGGTACTCCGGATTCCACGCGAGCGTTTCCAAGGCCCATAGTATGTATGTATGCGGGCTAGTCTGGCTAAAGAGGTGCGAGCTTTTTGCGCCTCGAAAGATCACGGGCGCCCACTTTTCACTGTCGCCCCCGAGCACCCGCTCGAGGGCGAATGCCAAAGGGGATGGCGCAGCCTCAATCAGAGTCGGGAATTCTGATTTCAGACTGGCAAGGACTCTTATATCTACAGCCAAGTCTCGTAATCCGCCCACCACGCCTTCTACGAACTGCTCCGGCGTTCCTCTGATTGTTCTGAATCGGGCTACCTCATGGAGCCCCGATATGAGAAGTAGAGTCTTGCTCAGTCCTCGTCTAACCCACTCTGAATGGCGAAAATCTGCACCCCTTGTCGGTATAATCGGCTGATCCACATCCGGAACGTCGATTGTTTGGTCGATCTCAGAGAATACAGCAATGCAGGCATCATGAAGCCTTTGTTGATGTGCGTTCCCGATTAGGGCACCAGTCAAGATGAACGCGTCTTTGGGTGACCTGACGGTCCAGACCGGACCGTCCAGATCCAGCGGTGCATCCGGTAATAATGCTAACCTGCGGGCATCCAGATCCACTTGGTCGTAAGTCTTATTGCAGAGTGCAGCAAGTAAGCTGCGGTCGTACTCATTCGACTCGTCCCAGCCTCCCGCGAGAACAATGGGAACAAGATCCGCATCGTTACTCCAGCCCGGAAGAGCAACGGTCCCGCGGGCATTTAACCTCGAAAACACAATCACACTCCGGCAACAAATGCCTGCCAAGCGAAAGGCCTCATCCTCTTCGATCCCCATGCTCCGTAAACCCATTGCGAAATTTTGGGTACTCATTTGATCGAGCGACTCGACTCCAGATGCGATACTGTCGGCACCGAGAACGAGGACGACTTGATTCGTCCTTTCAAGAGCAGCACCAAGCCGGTGGTGCTCGGGAAAGAGGACAAGAATAAATCCCCCGCTCGGTGGAATCTGTCTTGCGCCCTCGATAGAGTCGATAAAGAGTGTCTTCGAAAGAAGAAATTTAGAAAGCTCGCTTTCAGCTTTCCGCATTGAAGCCGCAACAAAGAGCGCTGCTTCTATGTCGGAGTCAGCCTGCCACTTGCTAAGACCTTGAAGTCCGGCGCTCAAGCTCTCGCAAAGGCGCTTGGCTCTATCTTCTCGCCCCACAAGGAGCAGTTCCTCCGTGAGTCGAGGAATCGTGTTTAGGCTGCGCTCGTCCCAAAATCCTGGACGGTCTGAAAGCCGGCTGGGGGGAGGATTCCGAGCCTTTTTGCAAGGGGAATCGATACCGCGGGCTGATCCGCAAGCCAATTCTCCAGTGTGTTCGCATCATAGGCTTTTACGCTCAACCAACCGTCGCCCGAGTGCTCTAGCTCCCAAGTTTCACGTCCGGTGTCCCAGATGCGAGGTGTCACAAAAATAAAGCTGCTCCTGTTGCGTTCTTCGATGGTCAGTTCCTCTGTCCGTTTGGCATAATCGTCGTTGGCTTTACCTTTATAACCCGCTCCCGCTCCTAATTCCCAGATTGTGCGACCTTCCGGCACAAAGGTGACACCTTCCGTTAGGTCCGTGACCCCGTCCCACCCGTGCGTTTGCGAAGCGTTGGCACCAGGAAACCGGTAGTAATCCAAACCCGAGCAGGAGGCTCTCACCAAAAACCTTATCAACTCGGCTGTCTCCGCTTCGGCGTCCAGCGGCATTGTTTCCGCCCACCGCTTCAAATGATGCGCTGTCACGATTCGCATATTGAGCCTCCGTCCGCACGCAAATAAATCCAGCATAATCATACTCTGGCTGTCCGGCGTAGATATGGGGCTGGCAATTTCCCGATCTTTTTCGCTGTTCTGCAAGAAAGGAATTGTTAGCTTAGTACTTTAATATCGATAAACGCCGTTCCGTCCAGGAAGAAATCCATCCCCGAATCGCCGGGAAGCCGCTGGGCGCCTCAACCTCGTTTGGCCTTCTGAGCGAAGCGCATCCGGGAAGATCAACGAAAGGCCCGTGGCTCAAGCCAATTTGATTGTATGCCTGCTTTCAGGAGCCTGAAGGCTCCTGCTCCCTCCGTCCCTCAGGGGCTAAAGCCCTGACTTTATTTTGGCTGGTTGACGGTGTCGGGGTTAAAACCTCGACCTACCAGTCGTGCCCTGATACAAAGCGGCGGGTTGGGGTTCATGGTCTCCCACCCATTCGCCAAGAACGCGAATGGATGGGGCACCCAACTTTATTGAACTGATGTGGAGTACCCGTGGCTCAAGCCACTTTGATTGCTTGGCTACTTTCAGGAGCCTGAAGGCTCCTTCTCCCTCCGTTCCGCAGGGGCTAAAGCCCGATATTTATTTGTTGCCTCTGTCGGCACGACTGAAGTCGTGCCCTGACGCTTCTGGACTCGTTATCGAGTTTTTCCGCAACCTATGAAGTCGTACCCTGATACAAAGCGGCGGGTTGGGGTTCGTGGTTTCCCCGGTCTCCTTATGAACACAGACATTTCGCAGCGCCCCTACAGGGCGCAATCCTCTTAGGCGCGGGCATTCCCCGGGTTGCGCTGCGCTTACCCGGGGCTATTATCAATCACCCCTCTGGGGTGAATATTGACGCGCCTCTTTCATTGCTGGCGTAACCTGCAAACGCGGGTCGGACCGTGTTTCATCAATGTCTGACCTGTCAGGTTTGCAATCCCTCAGGGGCTAAAGCCCGTGCTTTTAAGGCCCTTTTCGGCACGACTGAAGTCATGCGCTGATATGGAGCGGCGGGTTGGGGTTCGTTGTTTCCCAGGTCTCCTTATGAACACAGGCATTTCGCAGCGCCCCTACAGGGCGCAATCCTCTTAGGCGCGGGCATTCCCCGGGTTCCACCCGGGGCTATTATCAATCACCCCTCTGGGGTGAATATTGACGCGCCTCTTTCATTGCTGGCGTAACCTGCAAACGCGGGTCGGACCGTGTTTCATCAATGTCTGACCTGTCAGGT
>Ga0326728_10001459_pt1 | contig 83267 bp, 79 predicted proteins | sample MB3enrmetagenome_FD_207602 | JGI IMG/M metagenome (GOLD analysis project Ga0326728, IMG submission 207602) | Lab enriched peat soil microbial communities from McLean, Ithaca, NY, United States - MB31MN | ecosystem: Environmental > Terrestrial > Soil > Wetlands > Peat | place: USA: New York...
CACGAGTCATGGTGTTCTCCTTTGGTTATGATGAATTTCCTCGCAGAAACCATCTTAACCGAGAGACCATGGCTCGTCTTGTTTAGGCGGGCCTCATACTGTCAACGCTTTTACTGAATAGGGCACATTAGGCGTTGGAAAAGTTTCAACTTTTCAATGAAGCAGGCCAGGAAACATTTCAAGCTGGTACCAAATATTCAGGAAGATATTTTGTGAACACTACATTGTAGGGTGTAACAAAAGTCTTTCCATATTTTGTAGCTAGCAGAGATAAGATTATCGCCTCCCAGAGAGGGCTGTAAAGCCCATCAGGAGGCAAGTATGGGCGAGCAGATGCGTTGCTTCAAGACAGTTGAACCAAAGCCTGGTGGTGATCAACCTTCCAATTTCGGACAATCGGGTGGCATCTCTACCCTACTGGAACCGAATTCCCTTATTTTTTAGTGTCCGAGTGTCGGACACTAAAAACCATTATTTCAGGGGTCTTTAGGAAAAGGGCCAAATTCCCTTATTTGAATTGTCGGAGTCTCCGACAATTCAGCCCTCCGTTTTCGGGTCTAGGCGGGGGTAATAACCTGAGGACCCGCTCTACCTTCCAATTTCGAACATCTGGGGGGACCTCCCCCCCCAAAGAGGCAAAATTCCTTATTTGAATTATTCCGATTCGGAATAATTAACCCTCCAGAGTAGGGGTTTAGGTGAGGTATAAAGGCCTTGAGCCGACCTACCGTAGGGTCCCGGTCTGGAAGAGCCATATTCCCATATTTGAATTATTCGGATTCCGAATAATTAAGCCTCCCCATCCTGGCAGGGCCAAAATCCCTTATTTGAATTGTTCGCACTGCGAACAATTACCCTCCTCCCCGGGGTTCAGGCGGGGGTAATAGCCTGGTGACCCGCCCTACCTTCCAATTATGGACATCTGGGGGGCCGCCACCCTCCAAAGGGGCAAAATCCCTTATTTTAATTCCTCGGAATCCGAGGAATTAACCCTCCAAATCCTGGCAGGTGCCAAATTCCCTTATTTGAATTGTCTGAATTTGCGACAATTCAAACCTTAAGTTTTAGGCTTTTTTAGTCGTTACCATGGACAATCAGGAACTTGCCCTGGTTCAAGGTCTGGCCGGCGGATTGGACAACGTAATAGTAGATTCCGGATGAGGTAGGCTGGCCATAGCGGTTACGGCCATCCCACAAGGCGATGCCATTCCTCTCCAGGACCCGGTTGACCAACTCACCCGATACGGTAAAGAAGGAAACCTGTGCCCCAGCCGGGAGACAGCCCACCTTCAAATACCCACCCACAGCCACACTGGGGTCAAAGGGGTCGGGCCAAAGATGGATCTCACAAATCGGGGTAGGGGTCCATGTGGGAGTAAAAATGATCGTGGCTGTGGAGGTGGGGGTCAAGGTCGCGGTATTGGTTAAGGTAGCCGTATTGGACGCCGTAAACGTGGGGGTGGAGGTTGGGGTAGAAGTCTTCGTAACTGTCGGTGTCATGGTTGGGGTGAAAGTCGGGCTATTGGTACAGGTCAAGGTTGGTGTGGGGGTCGGGGATGAGGTAAAGGTCAGAGTAGGCGTCGGGGACGGGGTGACCCAGGCCACTGAGACAGTGGCGGCTAGGGATTGGGAAGCGGCGACTACCTGGTCCGTCCCGGCGTTGTTGCCGATATAGCACAACTGGGCATTTCCCGAGGCGTCCGTCAACACTGCGTATGTTTGAGGATTGGCGCCGGTCACGGTGAATGCCACCTCCGCGCAGGGAATAGGTTGGCCGCTGTTGCTATCCACCAAATTGGCCGTGGCGCAATAGGATGTGCCCACTAATTTGGTGGCGGTAGCCGGTGACTCAGTCAAGACCGGCACGGCGTTGGCGACAAAAGGCTGTAAAGCCTGCCCACCTATATAACCATAGCCGTCGTAATTCCCTTCTCCGTAGACCTGTAATCCAAGGGGCGCCGTGCTGGTAACCTGGTGGAACCCCGCCGCCACCGATACAGCCGCGCCCGAGTAACCGCTGGTCCCGATGGCGGTAAAAGACGCGGCCGGCACAGCCGCCCCGTCCAGAAGCACCCCGCCCGTCCCCGAATTGGGCACGATCATGTTCAAGTAATTTTCCATGACGTAAACGTAATCCACCCCTGAATAAACCTGATATTGGGTCAGGTAGCGGTCCGGGGACGGCACCAACATCAAGGAAGGATCGCCTTCGGTGTTGTTGTAGCTCATGCCGTCATGAAACTCAGCGAATTCTATGGGGTAGTTGGATTGGATATCGGAAGGCTGGGTGAGGAAAGTCTCGTAAAATCCACCGGCATTGAGAACCGGTATAGCCGCGCCGTTGATGGTCACCTGGGTATTGTTCTGTGAGGCGACGATGCGGGTGGTAGTCCCGGTCGTTAGGGCCATGGGGTAATAAAGATATCGGGTACTCCAATCCATGACCGGCAAAAGCTGTTCATAGATATAATTTTCCGCTCCCGTGTCCGCGTATGCGGGAGGGAGCATGGGGATGGGACAGAAATGGCCGCAAAAAACCGCTATGGGAAAGTTGGAGGTGATATGGGTGCCGGTGAAATCGAATAGACCCCAGTTGACGCCTTTCGCCGTGTTGCTGGTGGTATCACCCAGGTCATAGGTATCCCCCTGGTTCATCGTGATGACGTAAGGAACCCCGGCGGTGATGACACGGGTACTGAAGGGCGGGGAGATGGACTGGGTGGAGGTGATGGTGACGGAGGTTCCGTTCTGGGTGGCCACCAAACCGAATTGGCTTTCGGTGACGAAACCAGGGTTGGGATCGGTCGAATAGGCCATGACGTAATATTCCAAACCCAGTTTCGAGACAGGAAGGGCCAAGGTGGAATCGCTATAAGCGGCTTCCCAGTAAGCCGCTTCGACCACGACCGAAGCCGAGGCCGTGATATGGATGCCGTAATGGTCCACCTGATCTATATCCTGGATGGTCAATTGCGGACCAATATAGGTGCCCACGGCACAGGGAGGGCCAAAACAATTATCCAAGGTCACGGCGATATTACCGCTGGCCGGGATGGTGAAGGGGTCGCTCAAGGGAACACCGACCGATTGGACAGTACCAGTCGTGCCAGCAGGACCGGAGATATAAAAGACCGTATCGGCAATACCCGACACATCATTGGGATAAGCGATCCAATATTCGGCGCCTGAATTATCGCAGGCCGCCATAACTCGGCTGGCGATCGCAAAGGAACCCAATAGCGTCATACCAACGAAAATAAACAGGTTAGTTGCACGGTTTTTTTTAAGAGAAGTTTTTGGTGGGGAAAACAGGGGCATTTGTATTCCGTTAGTTAATTGCACCAATTTTATCACTACTTACCGATAATAACGCCCAAGCAAGACGTTCTTTTTTCATTGAACGGTAAAAGGTGAAACATGGGTTTGAGACCAAAATAATGATCCCTCCCAAGTAATAGCGTTTTCTTTTTCTCCACCTCTCGTTTTTTGCCTACCCACTCCCCTACAATCAGCCATCGAAATCGAACCAAGGGGAGAAAATGACCGATCCATCGCTGCCGCCTGTTCCAACGCTTGCCGAGTTCCTCAAGCGCTATCCCTGGCCCGCGGATTGGGCCAAGCTGGGGCCGACCCGCGACTATATCTGGACCCACGACCTGGCCACCACCCCCGAGAAGCTTTGGCCTTACCTATCGGACGTGTCGTCCTTCAATAAACGCATCGGCCTTTCCCAAATGAGGTTCACGGAGAAGGACGGCAAGGCCTACGGGACCGCCAAGACCCAGGCCGGTCTTTTGGCCTGGGAAGAACTGCCCTGGGAATGGGAATTCGGGCGGTCCATCGCCCACGCCAGGGTCTACTCCAAGGGTTACTTCAAGGTCTTCCGCGCGCGCTACATCGCCGAACCGGCGGGTGAAAACCGACTCCGACTGACCGTCTACTTCGGGGCCATCCCCGCCAACGCCTGGGGCAAGTTCGTCGCCGGGATCTTCTTCAAGGGTTTGAGGGAAAAGTATCAGAAAGCTTTCGACGCGCTCATCCCCTATATGCAAAAACAACAAAAAGCGCCCGCCGACCGGGTCCCCGTGGAACTGACACCCGAGGTCCATCAAAAGATCGATAAGGCCCGGCAAAATCTTACGGCCGGGGGCGTTCCCAACATGGTGACGAATAGGATACTTGAGTTCATCCGGTCGGCCCCGGAGGAGGACCTGGTCCGCATCCGTCTCAAACCCCTGGCCCGAGAATGGTCCCTGAAGGAAAGGGACCTGCTGGGCGGTTTCTTGCTGGCCACCCGCGAGGGACTTTTCAACCTGACCTGGGACGTGATCTGCCCCCATTGCCGGGGCGTGCGGGAAGAGATCGGAAGCCTGGGCCGCCTGCCCCGGCGTGGCCATTGCGCGGTCTGCCGGGTGGATTTTGACGCCACCGCGGCCAATGCCTTAGAGGTGACTTTTCACGCCAACCCTTCCATCCGCAAGGTGGAGAAACGATTGTTTTGCGCCGCCGAGCCCGCCACCAAGCCCCACATCCGCATCCAGAAGACCTTGAAGCCCGGGGACGAGATATCCCTTCCCACCTTGTTGAGCGATGGCCGGTACCGCATGAGGATACAAGGCACCATGGATTACAACCTTCTGGATTTGGAGAACCAGCGGGAGGAAACGAACGTGGTCTGGCCCGACACCCTGGCCCAGGAAAATCTGAAAGCCCGACACTTTCCTACCGTCGTGCTTCGCAATACCGCGGCGGAAGCCAAGACCTTTGTGTTGGAGGAGAACCGCCAGGACCTGGACACCCTGAGGCCGGTGGACCTTTTCACTTTCCAGGGGTTCCGGGACCTATTCTCGCAAGAGGCTCTGGCGGCGGACTTGAAACTGGAGATCGGCGTGCAGACCATCCTTTTCACCGACCTGGTGGGTTCCACCCAATTCTACGAGAAGGAGGGAGATACGGTAGCCTTCACCGAGGTGCGCCAGCATTTCTTGAGGACTTACGAGGCTGTGAAGGCCCACGACGGGGCGGTAGTTAAGACCATCGGGGACGCTGTCATGGCCGCTTTCGTGAGACCCCTGGACGCTTTGAAAGCGGCGGTGGAGATGCAGAAATATTTCAACGGCCATAACCCAGCCACTCGGCTACGCCTGCGCATTACCCTCAATACCGGGTCCTGCCTGGCGGTCAATCTGAACAGCAACATCGATTATTTCGGCAATACGGTCAATCTGGCGGCCAAGATACAGGCCATCGCTGGGGCGGGCCAGATCGGGTTCACCCCCGCCGTCCTGGAAGACCCCGAGGCGGCCGCCTATCTGAAGGGTTTGGGACTGGCCGTCGAGCAGGTGGAATTCGAGACCAAGTGGTCGAAGAAAACCATCCCGCTTTTCAGGGTAGAGGTGAAATAAAAACACCCGTCAGGTCATTGACTCTCTTCCCGCCGTGTTATAACATTGTATATACATTGTTATTACGGAGGTAAACATGATCAAGAAACTCACCAAACATGGCAATAGCTACGCTTTGGTCATCGACCGGGGCATCATGGACCTGTTGAACATCAGCGAGAAATCGGCCCTTTATGTCACCACCGACGGCCGCAGCCTCATCATTTCCCCAGCCAACGATAAAAAGAAACAGGTCAAGTTCGAGGAGGCGGTCGAGAAGTCCTTCAGAAAATTCCCCCGCATGTATAAAAACCTGGCAGGTTGAAAATGGATACACCTGTCTTTTTGACATTGGACCAGGTCCTCAATATCCATCAGAAGCAGATCCTCCGGTTGGGTGGAAGTTCAGGGATAAGGGATCAGGGCCTGCTTCAATCGGCTTTAGCCATGCCCCAAGCCCAATTCGGGGGACAATTTCTCCATAAAGACCTATTTGAAATGGCGGCGGCCTATGTTTTCCATTTGGCCCTTAACCATCCATTTGTCGATGGCAACAAGCGGGTTGCGGCCATGGCGGCTGACGTTTTTCTGGATTTGAACGGGTTTGATTTATCCCCATCGAAGGAAAAGGCTTATGAGAAAATAGTTTTGGAAATTGCTCAAGGGCTGATGGAAAAACCCGAAATCGCCGGTTTCTTTCGGAAGCACTCCAAGAAAACAGCTAAATAGGAAACCGCAGAAAAACATCAGCAGTGAATGCGCTACAGATATTTGGGATATTTCTTCCTCACGTAGTCCGCCACGCGCTCAAAGACCACCGACAATTCCACCGGGGGCTTGGTCTTACAGAACTTCAAATATTCCACATAGGAACTTTCCTGAAGGTATCTCAGGTCCTGTGGACCCTTGGGGCCGCCGCAATCGGGGTCGGTCTGATAGATGGTCTTCTTTCCCAAATGGGCCTCGTCCTGCCGGATGTAGGAATCCTCGAAAGGCTGGGTACCCGCCGTCCTTTTCTGCTGACCCCGGCTTTTGAACGCCAGTAATTCCTTTTTCTCTTCGGTCGTGACGACTCCCAGGGATGCCAGCTTACCCACTAAAGCGGGATAGGACACCTGGAGCTTATGGGCGGTCATCAAGGCCGCGTTAGCCGATCCGTTTCCTTGGGCGGTCTGGAATAATTCCAATACCGTTTCCTCATCCATCAACAGGTCCCTGGCGAACCGGTCCGCTTCCTTTTCCAGCTGGTCGGCACCCGCCAGGGTCGGACAGCCGATCTTTCCTTCCTTGCCCAGCAAATGATGGGCCAGCCCATGGGCCGCGCTCAAGCGCTGGCGCTCGAGGGAATGCTCGGAATTCACGGCGATCAAAGGGAGGGGCAGTTCCATCTCCGAAGTGACCATCATCCCTTGTTCCAGATAGATAGCGGAAAAAGGCCCCAGGGGGTTCCAGGAGATCCAAAGCCCGAACTCCTCGATGATGAACTTATCGATGAGCAAGGAAGAACCCGATAGATAGGCCGACCGGCGTTTCTTACAAGCCCGGAGGGCTTCTTCCACGGTCTTGAAGCGGGCCATGCTTTTGGCGGCGTTCTTTTGCCGCTGTTGGACGTATTTCCGGCTGTTTTTATCAGCCGCGAAGAGAACCAAGTCCTTGGCGCCGAATTGGACCGAGGAAAAGGCCGTTCCATTCCTCGATCGGAATTCACCCGCCAGCAAGAATTCCTCCTTCCCCTCCCGGTTCCCGGCCTCCGCCGAATGAGAACGATTGGGGATGAGGAAGTCCCCGGCCGAGACCCGGAACAGGTTCGACAAGTCCTTGAGGTCATCGGCGGAGAACTCGATCTTCCCATTCTCCATGCGGGTATAGGTCGTCCGGTCCACCCCCAGGACCTTTTCCCCCACAAAGGATTGGGAAAGCCTGAGCAATTGGCGGTATCCCTTGACCTTGGCCGCGATGGCGTCAGCGGAGTCCTTTTTCATCCCATTTCTCCCGTTCTTATGACCAGGGCCATTCTACAAAAATCGGCCTTTTCCATGTGTAAATTCCGCACCTTGACACACGGCTTTTTCTTGATATATTTTGTATGTGCATATTATGCACGTTTAATTATTTTATTTGCAACCCCCTTATGACCTCCAACGTCTTAATCATGAAAGTTAATAAGCCCTCCCGAAGGGGTCGGCCAATACAAGGAAAAGGAGAAAGAAGATGAATAAGCTCAAAAGGATGTTGAAAACGATGGCAGGGTGGAGGAACGGGAAAGGGTGGCGCCGGGCGGTTTTGGCGGTCCTATTCACGGCGGTCGGGACAGCCCTGGCCCACGCGGACGGTTATACGCCCGAGCAGTATTACGCCGCAGGTTACAACAGCTACCAGGCCCAGCAATACAGCCAGGCCATCACCTACCTGAACGCCGCCATCCAACTGAACCCGTCCTATGAGGCCGCCTATCAGCTGGCGGGCAATTGCTTTTACGCCCTGGGGGACAAGAATGACGCCTTGGTCTATTACATGAGGGCCTCCACCCTCCAGCCTGGCAACGCCCAATTGGCCCAGCTGATCCTGTCCATCCAGGCCCAGATGGGAAGCGCGCAGGTCAATACCCAGATGAACGTCACCACGACCACCCAGACCACCACTACTGGCGACACTGACTCCGTGGCCCGGGCCGGCGACAGCGCCGACCCCGATGAGGACGATTCCCGCCAATACGACCAGGCCAAGAGCCGGATGATCAAGATCTCCGGGCCCCAGCACAAGGCTTACCTCTACGACACCACTGAGAACCACACCTTGAGCCATGTCTTGCTTTGCGCCAACGTGACCAATGTCCAATTCCTGAATGACGCCGTAGGCAAGGCATGGCGCATCATCCTGACCCAGCAGGACGGCACCAAGATGACCTACGACCAGGATGGGAACTTCATGTTGAAGAGCCAAAATTGAGCCTCGAGGGAGGGTTGACCACGCGAAGAACGATCAGGCTTGTACTTTTGACCTCCGGGCTGATGGGGGCCGTCTCAACGGCCTCCTTCGGCGGTCCTGCCGCCCTTCCCTGCGGTTTCGACCATGCCCCTTATGTATCCCCCAAGATCATCCAGGACCTTTCAACCTGGGAAAGCGACCACGGGGACCAGGTGGTGGCCATCAACCTGGCGGATTCCCAGGATAGTAATCGATATTTCGGTAAGGTCGATGTGAGGAAAACGCGGGACGGCCGCGATCTGGTTTCCGTCACCAACGACCCGGCCCGGGCGGGGGAGGATCCCACGATATTCGGGTATGAGTACATCGGCAAGACCCAGGACAACGTCATTGTTCTTTTGACCAGCTCCTCGGGGGGAGGATCGGGCCAGTTCAGGAACTTGATGCTAGTAACCCTGGTGAAGGATCATTCCCTTCTTGTGGATTGGGGTAAAAATTCCATCAAATGGGGCCTTGAGCGTTTCCTGGTCAAGAAAGTCGGGGAGATAGCTCTGGGTGATCGTTGGGACGGGAAACTGAAGGTCGAGGGTAACACACTACTGGTGGGTAAGAACGAGGGAACCCTTTCCGACAATTCAGGGGATACGGTCGATGGCCGCCGGGACAATAAGTCCTATGAGATGAGGATCGTCCTGGCGCCGAACAATATTGACACGTCGTCATCCTCGCCCTAAACCAACTGAGGTTTCAGTAATTTCTCATTCGCGTCCTGATTTTTTCCGAATTCTATTTTCCAACCGGCCATCTCTATCAAAATGATAGCTCCTCATTCAAATGGCCCCTCGGTTAAAGGGTCGTCCCATTTTGATCGGTTAATTTTTCGAGAACTCCTATCTTTCCACCTGAAGGATTCACTACTATGCGGAGGAAGTTAAATTAAAAAGTCGGTTGCAGAGTTCTGATCCATCGGCAGTCCAGGCCAGGTCCTTTTCGTCCCTCCAGCCCTCTCAAAAGGACAAGCCATGACCCCTCAAAAATGTTTGTTCGTCTATCCCCGTTTCACTTCCGAATCCTTCTGGAATTTCCGGGAAGCCTGCGAGCTGGTCGGCGCCAAGTATCCCGAGGCTCCCCTGGGACTTTTGACCGTGGCGGCCATGCTTCCCAAGGATTGGGACGTGCGCCTGAACGACCTGAACGTGGAGGAACTCAAGCTCAAGGATGTGGAGTGGGCCGACCTGATCTTCATCGGCGGGCAGATATTCCAGCAAAAGGAGCACCTGCGCCTCATCGACTATTTCAGGGCCTTGCGCAAGACCGTCATCACCGGCGGGCCGGACGCCACCTCCAGCCCCCACCTTTACGACCAGGCCGACCACCAGATCCTGGGAGAGGCTGAGGTGACCCTGCCGGAGTTCCTCTCCGATTTTTCCCAGGGAATGGCCCGACACCGTTACGAACCCGGTGAGCGAAAAGCCGACATGAAGACCTCCCCCACACCCCGGTTCGAGTTGCTGAAATTCTCCAATTACCTCAATCAGAGCATCCAGTGGAACCGGGGTTGTCCCTTTATGTGCGAGTTCTGCGACATCATCGAGCTATTCGGGCGTGTTCCCCGTGGCAAGTCCGTCGAGCAATTGGAAACCGAGCTCCAGACCCTCTATGACCTGGGTTATCGGGGTCAGGTGGAGATCGTGGACGACAATTTCATCGGCAACAAGAAAGCCGTCAAGGTCCTGCTTCCGGCCCTCATCGAGTGGCAGAAAAAGCGGGATTGGCCTTTCGATTTCAGCACCGAGGCCTCCATGAACATCGCCGACGATGAGGAACTGATGAGCCTGATGGAGGAAGCTGGTTTCACCTGGATCTTCACGGGCATCGAGACCCCCGACGTGGCCACCCTTCTTTTGACCAAGAAACACCAGAACACCAAGCGTTCCATCGCTGAAAGCATCCACAAGGTCAACCGGCACGGCATGATCGTGACGGCCGGTTATATCGTGGGATTCGACGGGGAGGAGGGCGACGTAGCCCAGAGGATCATCGACAACATCGAGGCCACCAACATCGCTGTGAACATGGTGGGGCTATTGATGGCCGTCCCCAACACCCAGCTCACACGCCGTCTGAAAACGGAGGGGCGTTTGGACGAGGGGTTCGAGACCCCCATGGACGCCACCGGCGACCAATGCGTCAGCGGGCTGAATTTCATCACTTCCCGGCCCCGCCTGGACATCCTTCGGGATTACGGCAGGGTGGTACGGGAGATCCTAAAACCCCGGAACTACTTCAGCCGGGTCCTTCGAAGCACCCTGATGCTCAACGCGGATAAGCGGCGCCAGCATTTCAACCCCTGGAACCTCTACAAAGACCTGCAGGCCCTGTTCAAACTGTCCATGCGCATGATGTCCAGGCCGGTCACGGGCTACCATTACTGGCGGGTGTTCGGCCTGATCCTGATGAAGAATCCCAAGGCCATACGGGACGCCATATCGCTCATGGCCCTATACCTGCATTTCCAGAAATTCCGTGATGTCATTTTGGAGAGGCTGGCGAAGGACGTGGAAAAGCTGGAAAGGGAGGGAGACCTTCGGCTCCAAACCCCGGTCCCCGCGCCTGCGCCCGAACCAGTTTGGGCGACCTAACCCGACCTAGGTCCGGTCAGTCAGGCCATTTTTCGGGGGGGATCTATCTTTTTTTCAGGTTGCCCCGGTTGTCATTATCATCCTCGACCGACGGGAACAATTGGTTGGTGTTCTTGAGGATGACATCCTCCAGTTCCAAGGTACGATCGGCCGCCTCGATCAATTCCATGGGTTTGTTATCCGGGAAAAGGGCGATCTCCACGTCCTTCCCCATCTCGGTGACCAGTTTGATGACCTGGGCGAAATCGGTGTTCTCGGAAATGAGGATGGCCGTGTCGTAATGGTTTTGGGCCGCGTAATAGACCATATCCCCCGCCAATTGGACCGCCACTCCCCGTTCGATGAAGTTGCCGTCCTTCCCCGCCACCAGTTTGCCCAGTTTCATCTCCAGGTAAGAGGTGTGGGTAAGGGAATCCAAAAAGGGCTGTTGGAGCTTGTATTTTTCCGGGTAAGCCAGGGCGTCATAGGCGGCATTGTAGTAGTAGGTGCGGACCAATTCCCGGTCCTCACCTGCCAGTGTCTGGGAAAGGGCGTGGTAATCGACCCGGGTCGGGCATTGATTGCGCTTCAGGGCAAAGTAAAAGTTATTGCCGTCGATGAAGATACAAACACGTTTTTTCATTTCAAATCCTTAATAGAACAACAAAATTATTTAACCACAGATGGACACAGATGAACACAGATGGAATCTAAATTCTCGGTTCTTCTCTCAATCCTAATCGGTGTTTATCGGTTTTCATGCCACTCTTCAATTAAACAACAATATGGAGAGTGGTATAGTCTCACATTCATTCTATGTTCATCGAAATGTGAGGCATCGGTGGCTAAGTATTGATTCGGCCTTTTTCCGTTCATCAAAAGGTTGTTCCGCAGTTTAAAACAGTTCAGCGGTGCATGATCCAAATGGCCATCAAGATGGCGAAAAGAATGACCCCCATCCTCAGTATCCAACCGGTCGCCTGGGGGGACATCCTGGGGCGCGACCCCTTTTGGACCGCTTCCCATCGTTGGCTCAGATCCCGGGGATCGAAGACCTTGCCTTCCGAATCGTAAACCAGGGGCAGACTGGCCCCGCAATGACCGCACACTTTGTTCTCCGGGATATTCCTGACACCGCACCTCAGGCAGTCCACGTCGTAATTGCGGCGATGCTCGGGGGGAGCGTAGCGTTCCACGGCCTCAGCCTTTCAAACCGGCCAGGCGGGTAAGGATGACCCCTACTTTTTTCGCCTCGTCAGCCATGTTCTTCTGCAGATAAACGGCCTGGATCCTCTTATAAGCGTCTATGACCTCCTGCTTCTTGCCCATCTTCAGGTACATCTCGGCTTTCTTCTTGAGAACATCCAGGTTGTCCGGTTCCAGGGCCAGGATGGAATCGAAATAGCTGAAAGCGACCTCCGGTTTGCCCTCGGCCAGGGCCGCCGCGGCCAGGGACTGGTAGATCTGGACGGCCTCGGGACGCCGGTTCACCTGGATAAGGACGCGGGCCAGACGAGGCTGGAGTTTGGGATCGTTCGTTCGGACGGTCAATAGGGTCTGGATGTGCTGATGGGCGGACGGCCAATCCTTGGTCTCCTCGCAAAGGGAAAGGAGCTGTTCCAACAGGGCGTCATCGTTGGGGCTCGCGGAAAGCAGTTCTTCCAGGATGGGCCTGGCTTCCGCCGGTCGTTTCAGGGCGAGCAGGGTCTTGGCGTAGAGGGGCTTGAGCTCCTGGTGGCCGGCCTGGATGGAGGTGTCCAGCGCGCTCTTGGCCTCCTCATAACGGCCCGCGTCGAACGCCGATTGGGCCAGTTTGGCGTAATTCTGGGAAACCTCACCGCTGTCCCCTTTCTTCTGGGACAGATTGGCCATGAGCTGGAGGGTCTCCATGCCTTCCGGGTCCACCGAGGCGATCTTGGTCGCGTATTTTTGGGCCAGTTCGACCCGGCCTTCCTCCAGATGGATATCGGCGATGGCCTTCAACTGGGCCGCCGCCTCCGTCACCATGGCGTTCTCCAGGTAAAGATGGGCCAGTTTATCGCGGTAGGAAAAGTTGATGGGTTCGGCCTCGATGAGTTCCAGGTAGCGAGCGATAGCGTCGTCCAGGCGGCCCTCGGCGGCCATCACTTCCGCTTCCTGGGACTTGCAAATGGAAAGGTGGAGCTTCTTTTGGCCCGGATCCATCTTGTCCGAGGAAAGCTTGGCGATCTTGCGGTCGATCTGGGTGATCTTGTTGGGCTGATCCAGCTTTTCGTAAAGGATCTTGGCTTTCTGGTAGGCCGTGAAGGCGTCCGAGTCGTCCTTCTTCTTGGCGTAAGCGTCGCCCATCATGTTCAAGACATGGGCGTCCTCCGGGTCCAACGCTAGGAGTTTTTTATATTCCTCGATGGCCTTGTACCATTCCCCGCTTTGGACATAGAGGAACGCCATCTTGACCATCATCGTTTTATCGTCTGACATTTCCCTGCCTATCCATGCGATTTTAGGATCATTTTAAGCTATAAACTTATTGGAAAAATAGAGGGGAAAACAATCAGGGTTGTCAGGTCCTCAACCCTTGGACGCTGTAGGCGATGACCTTTTCGGTCTTTCCCTTCACTTTGATCGGGTCGAGCATGTTGGCGATCACCTTGTGTTTGACCTTCTCATAGGTCGCGGATGAGATGAGGATCTGTCCTTTTTCCGCCACCGATTCCAGCCTCTGGGTCAGGTTCACGTTATCGCCGATGGCCGTGTATTCCATCCGCTCGTTGGACCCGATGTTGCCCACGACCGCCTCGCCTGTGTTGATGCCGATGCCGATATTCACTTCCTTCTTGCCCTCGGTCTTCCACTTGGCCTGCAATTGCTTCATTTTCTCGCTCATCTCGATGGCCGCCAATACCGCCCTCTCGGCGTGGTCCGCCATCTCGATGGGGGCCCCGAAGACGGCCATAATGGCGTCGCCCATGAATTTATCCAGCGTTCCCTCGTACTTGAAGATGATGGCGGTCATGGCGGTGAAATACTCGTTGAGGATATGGACGACCTCTTCCGCGCTCAGGACCTCGGACATGGGGGTGAAACCCCGGATATCGGAAAAGAAGATGGTGATGGTCTTTTTCTCCCCCCCCAGCTTCAGGCCGTCCTGATGTTCCAGGATTCGGTCCACCACGCTCTTGGTGACGTATTTGGAGAAGGCGCCCTTGATGACCTCTTTTTCCCTCAGGGATTTGGCCATGTCGTTGAAGGCGTCGGTCAGGTCGCCCAGCTCATCGGAGCGTTTGATATTGATCTTTTGGTCGAAATTGCCCGCCGCGATGGCGCTCACGCCGTTCACCAGCAGGCCGATGGGCTTGATCAGGATGGTCACGAAGATGGTCATGAAGATGATGCCTGCCAAAAGGATGGCCACGGTGGTCAGGATGATAGCCACTCCCACATACCGGACGACCCGGGTAATGGTATTTTGGTTCATCCCAATATGGACCTCACCGATCTTATGGCCCAGGACCCTGTCCCGGACGGTAGCGGAGATGTCATAAAGGGTACGGTCGTGGTCCGCGAAGTAAGTCTGGGTCAGGGTGGATTCGTCCCCGATGGGTTTGAGGCCGGAAGGCGCCGTATAGGTCTCGTGCTCCATGACTTTCCGCATGCTCTGTTCCGGATGGGTACCCGCGTCCTTGTCCATGTAGGCCACGAACTTGTTGGTATTGTCCAGGATGAAGGCGTATTCCATGTCGCCTTGCTGGAGCCCCGCGTCGTCGGGCCAAAAATATTTCTGGGCCATGACGTTCAACACATTGCTGGATTCCAATAATTTTTCCTGCCAGGGCGCCAGGCCGGAGGGGATATTGCGGACCGCGGCCGAGCTTTCCAGTTTCATGGTATCCCGTACCAATTGCATGAGGCCTAGATCCACATCCTCGCCCATGGCCCCTCCCTGCTGGGAAACGGACTTGGACAACTGGGCCAGGAGGGGATCTTCACTGTTCAGTGCCAGGCTTCGAACCTGGGATTCCCCACGATCGATGACCTGTTGGATGAGGGTTTGGCGGGTCTGGTCCAGGACGAGCCAGGTCACCACGCCCATCAGGACGCAAATAAGGAAGGTCAGGACCAGTATGAACTTGACTCGAAGGGAGAAAAGATGACGCTTCAGGGCTTTTTTCTTGTTGGGTGACGCGGGGACTGTGGGCGTTTTTTCAGCCAAGGCGAACTCCCCTTACGGAGGTGAAATGTTGACCCGAGTTACTATAAACAAGCGTTTTTAGGGTGTCAAATGCTTCGGTTTAACCGTTGTTTTCAGGCACAGCATCGGCGGAAGGGCCGGCTTCACTTGGGCTTTCCAGGGTTTCAATAGGCGTGGATTCCACCGTCGTGATCTCATCCTGGGGTTCCAGGGCGGATAATCCCAACTTGGATTCCCGGCGGCGCAATTCTCCTTCCATCTCTTTCAGGAAGTCGGGAGAAGGCCGGTCCCCGGCCAATTCCTGGATCTCAGACACCTTCGGCAGGTCGGATAGGTCCTTCAGGCCGAAGTGGATGAGGAACTCATGGGTGGTGGCGTAAAGGAGCGGTCGTCCCGGGGTCTCGGCCCGGCCCAATATGCGGATCATCTTTTTTTCCAACAGGGACTGGATAAGATTACTGACCTCGACCCCGCGGATGGCCTCGACCTCCGCCCGGGTGACGGGTTGTTTGTAGGCGATGATGGCCAGGGCCTCCAGCGCAGCCTTAGAGAGGCGGGTCTTGGAGATGACCTTGTAGAGTTCCTTGGCCCATCGGTGGAACTCGGGACGGGTCACCAATTGGTATCCCTCGCCGATCTCGGAGACCTGGAAACTGCGGTCCATGCCGTTGATCTCGTCCTTGAGCTCACGAAAGGCCTGCTCGACTTCTTCCGCCGACGTGTCCTTCACCATGGAAGCCACCCGCTTAACGGCTAAGGGGGTCTCGCTGACGAACAGCAGGCTTTCCAGGACTTTTTTGAGTTGTTGCATTTCCATTAAAGAGACTCTCCTTCGGATATGACGCTGGATCCCGCCGGATGGCCCGTAATCGGGATCGGCTCAGGGGGATGCATTCTACAATAAATCAGCGGTGGTTTCCCGTCCCCCGCACAAAAAACTTAAGGCCAAAACCCCTTTAACCACCAAGACACCAAAGCACCAAGAATAATAAAGAAGAGTATTTTGGTTTAGTTTGTTAAAGATTCTCTTGGTGTCTTCGTGCCTTGGTGGTGAAAAATTTTAAGTTTAATTGGCTTCGGGGGGTATCTCGGACTGGACCAGGATGACCTCGATCTCGCCGAAAACCTTGTGTTGGACCACTTTCACCAATTTGAGGCGGACCAGCTCCAGCAGGGCCAGCAGGGCCACGATCTTCTCGATCTTGGTACGGCAGGCCTCGATGAAAGGACGGAACACCACCCGGGGACTGCCCTGGAGCATGTCCATCAGGTCGTTGATCTTCTGGCTGACAGTTATCTCCGGCCTGGTCAATTCGGCGGTGACATCTTCCTGGGTGTGGATGAGCACGTCCTTGAAGGCCGCCAGCAGGCCAAACAAAGTCACTTCCTCCAAATGCTCCTCCTCACTGCCTTCCTTGAAATCCCCCGAGATGGTTCGGGGAAGGAGATGGTGGCGTTTCTTTTCCAGGTCAAGCAATTGGTCGGCCGCGTCCTTGAATTTCTTGTATTCCACCAGGCGGCGCATCAGTTCCAGCCGGGGATCCTCCTCAGGCTGGTCGGGAGTGGGGTCGATAGGTAGAAGCATCCGGCTCTTGATCTGCATCAAGGTGGCCGCCATGACTAGAAAATCGCCCGCCACGTCCAGGTTCAGGGCCTTCATCAGCTCCAGATAGGCCAGGTATTCCTTGGTGATGAGGGAAATGGGGATGTCATAGATGTCCAGCTCGTGTTCCTTGATCAGGTGAAGCAGCAGGTCCATGGGGCCATCGAAGGAAGGCAAGGTGATCTGGTAGGTGGCCTTCTGGTCCTCAGGATTAAGGATCTCCCGGATGATGACAGAAGTGGCGGTCTTGGAAAGGGTGATGGAAAGGGGTTCGGCGGGAGGAACGTTCGGTTCTTGGTTTTCGCTCATGCTTTCCCCGTGTTCGAGAGCATCTCTTTTTTGATCCTCGAGGTGGGGATACCGGTGGCCTCATAGACCTGCTCCAGGGTCGAAGCGGCGATGGTCCTGGCCTTGCGGGCGCTCTCCACCAGCACATCCTCCACCAAACCTTGGTCCTGTTCCAGCTTTTTTCGTTTTTCCCTGACCGCTCCCCCGAAAACTTCCTCGTATTTCGCCAGAAGGAGCTTCTTGGCGTCGCCATACCCCATGCCGCCTTTTCGGAATCCCTGCTCCAATTGGGCCGTCTCCTCAGGCTTGGCCATCAGCTTGTAAAGAAGGTAGATGACGTTCTGGTCCGGGTCCTTGGGCTCATCAACTCCCTTGGAATCGGTCACGATGCTCATGATCTTCTTTTTGATCTCGGAAGATTCCCCGAAGATGGGGATGACGCTGGCCTCGTCGCTCTTGCTCATCTTGCCCCCGGTCAGGCCGATCACCTTGGGGGCCTCGCTCATGACCGCCTCGGGCAGTTTGAAGACGTCCTTCTTGAAGGTGTGATTGAAATAGCCGGCCATGTCCCGGGTCATCTCGATGTGCTGGACCTGGTCCTGCCCCACCGGCACCTTGTCGCTCTGGTAGATGAGGATGTCCGCGGCCATCAGGACGGGATAGAAGAACAACCCCACGTTGGGAGCGATCCCCCGGGCGATCTTGTCCTTATAGGAATGGGCCCTTTCCAACAGTCCCATGCCGGTCACTGTGCCCAGGATCCAGGCCAGTTCGGCCACCTCGGGCACATCGCTCTGGCGGAACAACATGGCCTTTTGAGGATCCAATCCCAGGGCCAGGTAATCGGCGGCGACCATGAAGGTATATTTCTTCAATAGCTCTGCGTCCTGGACCGTGGTCAGGGCATGGTAATTGGCGATGAAGTAGAGACTTTGTCCCTCATCCTGGAGCTTGATGTGGTTGCGGATGGCCCCGAAATAGTTCCCCAGATGGAGCCTGCCGCTGGACTGGACCCCGGAAAGGAATCGAGTTGTTTTGTGATCGATTGGACCCACACTGGACCTCGTTTTAAGAACTTAAAAATATATTTAACCACCAAGGGCACCATGCCGACCATCCATAAAGATTAACAGAGATCGGTATAGTACCGATTCCCTAATTTGCTTATAGAGAATCGGCACAAGGGCACCAAGAACACCCAAAAATAATTTTTTAAACTTCTCAGAATTAAATCTTTTTATCTTCCTTGGTGAACTTGGTGCCTTGATGGTTCAAACTTTTTTCGTCTTAGCTTATTACATCATACCAAAAGAATCGGGCAGACCCACGGCGTTCAGGACCATGGAAAAGACAAACATGGCAGGGATGAAGAAGATATAGAGAACCTTGAACTGGAGCAGGATGATGAAAATGAATAGGCTGTAAGGCTCCATCCGTGAGATCCAGTAGGACCATTTGCCAGGCAGGACCGCCTTCAAGAGCCAGCCACCGTCCAGGGGCGGAATAGGGATGAGGTTGAAGACCGCCAGGAAGAAATTGATCATCATGAATAGGTTCAGCATTTTCAATAGACTGACCGCCATCCCTTCCTCGACCTGGAACCCCGACTGTTGGAGAATCTTCAAGGTCAGGATGGAGAGCGCCACCAGAAAAAGGTTGGCCGCGGGACCAGCGATGGCCACCAGGGACATGTCCCTGCGGGGATTCCTGAAATTCTCGATGGTCACCGGGACGGGTTTGGCCCAGCCGATCAGGGGCAGGCCCGGGAAAAGGATCATGGCCATGGGGAATATGAGGGTTCCCCACAAGCTGACATGGGCTCGGGGATCGATGGTCAGCCGGCCCAGCATTTTGGCTGTCGGATCTCCCAGCTTATTGGCGGCCAGAGCGTGGCCAAACTCGTGAAGGCAAAGAGAGAAAACCAAAACACCCAACTGTAATAGGGCGTTGACTAATCTTGCCTCATCCATAGCGGACCTGCTCACTTTCGGGATTTAAAGACTGAAGCAAAAAAGCTATTACCACTGAGACACTGAGAAATATATTTTTTTATTGTCTCGTTGAAAAAAAATCAGACGTTTGATTTTGTCTCTGTGCCTCTGTGGTGAAATTTTGTTTGATCTTTCAAAAACAAGGGCTTAACTTTAACCGATTCCAACCCGGGGCGCAACGGGTTCAAGCCCCAAAGGATTGCCTCACCCAATCGAGCGCTTGATGGCGGTTCTTGAATTTCCCGTCCAATTGGCCGTTCAAGGCTTCCAGCAGAATGAAGGAATACTTGAAACCCGGGGGGATGCCCATGGCCTGTAGGTCTCGGCCCCTCACCCACGGCACCGATTTTTGGACCTTGGATAAATAAGCCTCCATCCTTTCCCTTAAGGGAGAAGGAGCTTCGGCCGTAAGGAAACATTGGACCTCGGGGCGCAAGGGACAAAGGAGTTTGTACATCCGGCTGACCGACATATCCTTGCCCTTGAGTTTTCCCAAGAGAGCGGGAGTGACCTTGATGGATTGAGAAAGGATCTTCGCCTCGGCTTTGGAAAGCATTAGGCGCTTGGCGATAGCCTCTCCCTCTTTTTCTTTGGGGGATGAAAGCAGGGCCAGGAACCAGACCATCTTTTCCTCTTCCAGGGATATCTTGTGGCTTTTGAAAAAAGCGATGGTCCTGGGAATCCGAGACAACATCGTCTTGGACTTGGTCGTCACCCCCAATTTGGGATGGATGCGGGGCAAGACCCCCAGCTGGTCCAGACGAAGGACCGCCCGGTCTGGTCTGGGTTCCTGGAAGATAAGCCTGAGTTCGTTACGCAGACGCTCCCCTGAGACGGTCTGGATAGTGTCATTCATGACCGCCGCCAGGAGCCACTTCTGGGTCTGGGCCTCGATATGTTTCTGGAATCTCTGTTCGAACCGGACAGCCCGAAAGATGCGGGTGGGGTCGTCGATGAAGCTCTGGTCGTGGAGGGCTCGGATACGGCCCCGGCGCAGGTCTTCCCGCCCCTGGAACGGGTCCAGGAGCTTGAAAAAGTACCCGGGTGTCAGACTCAAGGCCATGGAGTTGATGGAAAAATCCCGGCGGTAAAGGTCCTGAACAATGTCGCTCTTTTCGACGTCGGGCAGGGCCCCCGGCCTCTCATAGCGCTCCGTACGGGCGGTGGCGATGTCCACTTTCCCGAAGCCCGGGACCACGACGATGGAGGTGCCGAAACGGCTGAAAGCTTCCACCTCCGAGCCGGTACGCTGGGCGAATTTTTCAGCGAAGGTGACACCGTCCCCCACCACGGTGATATCGATATCCACGCCCGTCTTGCCCAGGAACAGGTCCCGGACGAAACCGCCCACGGCGTAGGCCGATTCGCCCCTTTCGTCGGCCAAACGGCCGACCTTTTTCAGGAGCGCCAGTGTCTTGGGGGGTATGTTCTTTTCAAACCGTTCCATGAATCTTCCTATTAAAAATGTTCAAACAAAAAGGCATTTACCACAGAGTCGCACAGAGGCACACAGAGTAAGACGATTGGTGATAAAGAATTTATCAGACATTTTTACTCCGTGTAACTCTGAGTGACTCTGTGGTTAATTTTATTGATTTCTAAACATTAAAACTGCCCTCGGCGGAAAAGGCGTCCTTCAGATGCCTGACCTTGGGGAGCCCCAGCCAATTCCTGTCGGGGCCGATCGCCACCACATCGAAGCGGCATAGGACGTTGGACCGGGTCTGCCGGGACAGATAGACCGCCGCCGCCGCGGACAGGCGCTTGACCTTCCGGGGGGAAACCGCCTCTTGAGGCGTTCCCTTTCCACCGCTTCGTCTGGTTTTCACCTCGACGAAGACCAGTGTATCACCCTTAAGAAGGATCAGGTCGATCTCCCCCTGAGGGACACGATAATTGCGTTCCAGGACCTTGTAACCTTTTAGAAGGAGATATGCCGCCGCCAGGTCCTCGCCTTTTTGGCCCTGTTGGTAAGTGCTCAATCTTTTCCTCCGGAGGATCCATCCCCTTTGAACCGTTCCGCTATTCCGGCGTAGATCTGTCGTAGTTTTTCCAAATCCTTGGCGGACATATTTTCCGAAGCCACCCTTTTGATGAGAAGACCGACCCTTTTGAGGTCCGGCCCATTCTTCGCGTTTTCCAACTTCGAGGTCCAGTATCCCAAGGGCCCGCCCGAAGCTTCCCGGGCTAGGGCCTCGGCCACTGGCCCGAAGGTCATGCGGTGTTCGGGACACAACCCCTTTTCCTGGATGGCCTTCATGTGTTCAGCCGTTCCGTAACCCTTGTGGCTCAGGAACCCATAGTCCGGGTATTTCCGGTCGAGCTCCTCCATCATCCGGTCCCTGGTCACCTTGGCCATGATGGAAGCCGCGGCGATGCTGGCGGAGAGAGCGTCCCCGTGGATGAGGGGCCTTTGGGGGATATGGGGGAAGGAAGGGAGTTTCATGGCGTCGGACAGCAAAAAATCCGGTGGTTTAGGCAGGTCGCGGATGGCCCGGTCCATGGCGAGCCTGGCGGCCTGAAAAATGTTCAATTCGTCGATCTCGGCCGCGCTGGCCTCGCCCAGACCGACGCTTTCAGCTTTTTGACGGATGATATCGAATAGGGCCTCCCTTTTCTCAGGAGTGAGTTTCTTGGAATCATCCACGCCCTTCAGGATCGTGCCGGGATAAAGCACGACCGCGCCGGCCACCACCGGCCCCGCCAGGGGGCCCCGGCCCGCCTCATCCACGCCCGCGATTAGGACGTAACCTTTCGCGGTCAGCTCCTTTTCATGGTCCCAAAGCTTGTCGAGCCGGAGGATCTCCGTCTCCTCGGCCTGGGCTTTTTTCAGGTATTTGGAAAGGAGATTTTTCGCCCCGGCCCGGGGGTCATCCTTCAGTTCTTTTTTAAGGAACTCCAGGGCCAGGAGGGCGGAGCCTTCCTGGCGGGCCCTTTCTTCAAGGCTTGGGAGATGGGGATGGGGTGGCATTGGCCGATCCGTCGTTGGAGTTATCCGCGTCATCGCCGGACGGCTGGGGCGTGGTGGACGGCGTGACCGCCGGTTTATCCTTGAGGGATGGCTCGGCGGAGGCCTTGCTGATGAGGGTAAGGGGCTCGGCCTCGGAGACGACCCGATCCTGCGTCTTCAGCACGGCCTTCAAGATGACCGGATAATCCTTTTTCTCGCCCTTCTTGCTCTCGATCTGGACCGCGATGGTCTTCAACTCGGAGGTGACGATGGTCCCCAGTTCCAATTGCATGGCGTTGTCCTTCATGACCCAAGTTCCCGCGATGGGAACGGCAGCCTTGAGCTTTGGGGGAGCGGGGGTCGGGCTTCCGACCGTGGGCGTGGTGGCCAAAGTGGGGGTAGAGGTGACGGTCGGGGTGATGGTCTTAGCCGTCATCCAGGCCGGCACGGGGGTCGGAGTCTGGGTGACTTCCTTCGGTTGATAGGGTTCCAGTCCCTTCGGGAGTTCCAGCGAAAAGGTGACCGCGGGAGAGGTCTTAGGACTCTGGTTCATCAAATTATAGTTCACGGTCCAATAGGGCTCGGCCTTGGTGGGTTTCTTGACGTTCTGCGCTTTGAAAAGAAAGGAGAACTTGGCTGGCTCCCCATTGGGCTCGAACCTGAGGAAAGTACCGCTCTGGCCCACGATGAAACCCAGGTCCTTACAAAAGGCCACGCTGTTCAGGGCTGGTTTGGCCGGGGGCTTCTGGTGGGAGATCCATCGGGTCCCATCGTAATAAATGATGGTCCCGTCCTGGCCGACGGCCCAGCCGTCGCTGTCGTTACGCATGAAGATATGGTAGAGGTCGAAACCCGAGAAGGCGCTGCCCATTTTGTTCCAAGTGGTCCCGTTGAACTGGATGATGGTGCCGAAAGCCCCGACCGCCCAAGCCTGGACATCATTGATGGCCGAAACTGAGTTGAGTTTTTCAGTGGTGACGCTGGTGGTGAAAGGGGTCCACTTGCCGTCATAACGGAGGATCAAACCCCGGTTCCCTACCGCCCAACCGTTGTTCTGATCGGCCATACTGATGCTGTTGATGTCGTCCTTGACCGTCACCCCGGAAGCGGAGACATAGATCTGTCCCCAGGAGATGCCGTTGTAGTTCAGCAGGGTCCCGTTGGAGCCCACAACCCAGACCGAATTGGACCGGCTCACCGTGGCTTCATAGAGGGTTTCCTCGGTAGGAGAGGCGTCCTGACTCCAGTTGCCGTTATTGTAGTGGAGGATGATCCCGTGGGTCCCCACGATCCACCCCTCGGTCTCATTGGCGAAAGCCGCCGCCATCAGGTTCTCGTTCTTGGCGTATCCCGTCTCGACCTGGGACCAGGTCTCCCCATCCCACTTCAGTACGGTGCCGTTGTTGCCGCAGGCCCAACCCAGCTTTTTCGAGACCAAGCATACCCCGTTCAAGGGATCGGTCAGGGTGAAAGTGACGGGAAAGGCTGTCCAGTAAACGACATCGGAATCAGAGAAAGAGGAGGCGTCCGGTGTGGAGGATTTAGCGGGAGAAAGGGGCGTGACAGCCCCGCTGCCCGTACAACCCACGATGGTCCCCAAGACCAGGAGGGTCAGGAAGAGTCCGATAATTAAGGTTTTCATGACGGCTATCCTACCTTTGACGGGAGGGCTGTTCAAGGGAATGCCGTTCCAAAAAAAAACCGTCCCGCTCACGCGGGACGGTTTCGGAAAGACTTCTTTTGTTACAGCCCGGTGAAAATCAGGCTTTTTCTTTCTTCTCGGCCTTCGGTTCCACGGCGGCTTCGACCGGCTTCTCGACCGGAACGGCTTCCGCCACGGCGACCGGCGCTTGCTCTTGGGCTTCCTCGCCCGGGACCCGGATGGCCCTCTTGTTTTCCTGGATACGGGTGTCTTTTTTGTTCAGCTTGCCCCGCAGGTAGAACAACTTGGCCCGGCGGACCTTGCCTGAACGGACCGTCTTAACATCCTTGATCATGGGGGATTGGTAGAAGAAGGTCTTCTCCACACCCACACCGTAGGACAGTTTGCGCACGGTGAAACGAAGCTTCGCTCCGCCGCCCTGGATGCCGACGACCAGCCCTTCATAGACCTGGATCCTTTCCTTCTCCCCTTCCTTGATGCGAAGGGAAACCTTGACCGTATCCCCGACCCTGAAGGGAACCGCTCCCTTTCGGATGATCTGGCTTTTTTCGATCTTGCGTATGATCTCGTTCATTTTTTCTTTCCTCCGGCTCTCGTCCCCCGCGCTTTGGGCGGTTGGCTTTTTGTTTGGTTTTCCATCTCCCCCCGGACCTCGTCCAGGAGTTCTTGCTGTTCTTCCGTCAAAACCACCCTTTCCAACAGATCGGGCCGCTTGAGGAGGGTGTTCCTCAGGGACTCTTTTTGTCTCCATCGTTCGATCCGGGCGTGGTTGCCAGAAAGGAGGACCTCCGGCACCTGCATCCCCTTGAAGACGCGGGGACGAGTATAGTGCGGATAATCCAATAATCCATTAAAAAAGCTGTCACGCTCGACCGACCGTTTATCCCCAACCACTCCCGGCAAAAACCTCGCCAAACTATCGATGATCACGGCGGCCGCCGGTTCCCCGCCAGTCAAGACGTAATCTCCCAGACTTACTTCCCCGTCGATGCATCCCATGACCCTCTCATCCAGGCCCTCATAATGGCCGCAGACGAAAAGAAGGGACTTTTCTTCCGCCAGCGATAACGCCATCGAATGGTCGAAGGTCTTTCCCTGGGGCGACATCAGCAGGGTCCGGACCTTCTTACGGCCCTTCTTGATGGCCGCGATCGCCTTCAACAGGGGCTCGGGCTTCATCACCATCCCGGCTCCCCCGCCGAACGGAACGTCATCGGCGGTATTGCGTTTGTCCGTCGTAAAGGCCCTGAGATCATGGACCCGAAGGTCCAGGGCTTTCTTGTCGACCGCCCGCTTGACCATGCTCACGGTCAAGGGCCCCCGGAAATAATCCGGGAATAGGGTCAGGATATCAATCCGTGTTGTCCGCATCGATCTCTTCCGGCAGTGACACCACCATGGTCTTCGAAGTCAGGTCCACCTTTTGGATGACCGACCTGAGCATCGGGATCAGGGTTTCGGCCCCGCCCTTCCTCACCACACAAACCCCATTCGCGCCTTCCAACACATCTTCGACCGTTCCCAGTTCCAGGCCTTCCTCGGTCTGGACCTTGAGTCCCACCAGATCATTGATATAGAAGCTTCCTTCCGGAAGCTCGGCCCGGTCCCCAGCGGGGATGGCCAAATGGCAGCCCCTTAGGGTTTCCGCCTCGTCGACGCCCTCGATCTCCTTGACCCTTACCACCACATCCCCGTCTGGATGGTGGAAGGAACGGATGATGGTGGCCTTTTTCAGTTCTTTCCCGTCCTTCACCAGCCTCAAGGACGGACAGGTAACCAACCGGTCCAGGCCTGAACAGGAAAGGGACAACTTCACCTCACCCTTTAAGCCGTGGGGGCGAACGATGGTACCCAGGACAACAAAGTCATCGGATGGCTCGCCAGGCTTTGGTTGGGGAGTGTTATTCAACGACTTCGAGGGAATATTTCAGCCCATTCTTGGCGCAGGAAGCGGAGACCAGGGTCCGCAGGGCCTTGATGGTGCGGCCCTGTTTGCCGATGATCTTCCCATAATCCTCTTTGGAAACACGAAGTTCCAGGACCGTCAGATTGCCTTCCAGTCTCTGCTCCAAGGCCACGCTTTCCGGCTTGTCGACCAGGGACTTCGCGACGAATTCAATTAGTTCTTTCATGACGCCTTCTTTATTCATTATTGGGTTAGGATCAGACCTTGACGCTGGCTTTTTTCAGGATGCCTTTCACCGTGTCGGAAAGAACGGCCCCTTTTTTCACCCAATCCTGGATGGCTTCGGTTTTCAGGTTCATCACGCTGTTATCGGCGGAACGGGGTATATAGGTACCCAGATCCTGGACCCTTCGGCCTTTGCCGGAGAACCGGCTATCCACGACGATGATTCGATAAAAGGGCTTCTTGCTGCTTCCCATGCGTTTTAAGCGGATCTTGACGGACACAATGCCTCCTAAGAATGTTAAAGACTTAAATGAACGACCCCGCCTCGTGCGGCGGTTCCCGCCCAGTGGGGGGGGCTTTCGTTACTATCCGACTTGGTTTGTAAGGAAAGGAACGAGAATTCTAAAAACCTGGTCAAGGTTTGTCAAGGAAATAGGCCCAAAATCAGGCGGTATCGGCTTTTAATGGGTATAAATGGTGTCGCGGAAGAAAACAAATGAGGGTTTCAGTGAACACATTCCGACAAATTACGGGTGAACCCCTTCTTGTACTAAGACCCTGAATACCGACGAAAAAAATGGAGCTGGGGACCGGGATTGAACCGGCGACCTGCTGTTTACGAAACAGCTGCTCTACCAGCTGAGCTACCCCAGCGTCGAACCCACAAGGTGAGACGCACGAATTAGGAGTACTAATTTCGATTAGAAATTAGTGCCCCAGCACCGAATCAACCAGACGAGGGCATGTTTTGGGTGTCCCAAGTTTAATCAAAACTTGGGACCCTAGCACCGAGGTCACAAACCGAGGTGCGAATTCGGGAGTGCCAATTTCAATTAGAAATTGGTACCCCAGCGTCGAACCCACGCAGACCGAAAGTTTACCTAATCTTACCGACTTCTGGCAGTTTTTTTGATCGACCTGCTAAAAAATGAATCCCCGAGTTCTCAAGGAAAACCCGGGGATCCTTTGATCATCAAGCTTTCAGATTACTTAGCGACGACCTTATCGACCGCGAATACGAACTTACCCACGGTTTTCGGCTGGATGTTGAAGGTCTTCACCAGGCTGAAATCCTGAGCGGCGCCCTTCACCGCGTCCGGCGGGGTGTAATAAGGATCCAACTTGAAGGAATCCAGTGAAACAGTGATGTTCTCCCACTTTCCGCCGCCCTTGGTGGAAGGAGCTTCCGCCACATATTGGTTGTTGTTCTTGTCCTTCAAGGCCAACCCGAGGACTACCGGATCCTTGGAGAAAACCGTCAGGGTGAGATTCTTGGCTCCCACCAGACTGATCCCGTCCCAGGTTTGCCCGGCCCGACACCACATGCCGCAATAGCCGCCGTTGACATAGTTATAGGTCACGAAGAGATATTTCTTCTTCGGCCCGGTCTTGAAACTGACCACATAAGAAGAACCATTGCTGTCCTGGAAAGTTCCATAGGTTTTCGGATCATCGGTTGAAAAGTCGGAAACGACGACCGCGCTTCCGTTAGAAACGGCCGGAGCCGCCGCCGCGGGGGCCGCGGACGCGCCCGCGCTGGCATTCGCCGCGCCGCCACCCTTATCGGAAGAAATAGGTCCGACCTCGATGACCGCCGCTCCCACGATGTGGGAGGCCAGGTTCATGCCCGTGGTCTTGCTCAGGTCCATGGGATGTCCCGTGACCGCGTCAGAGGGAGTGTAATAAGGGTCCTTGATGAAGGATGAGACAGCGATGGTGACCGGCGCCCAATCCCCAGCCGCAACCTGGAAGTTGGAGATATATTGCATGTTATAAGCGTCCTTCAAAGCCATCTGCATCTCGCCCGCGACCGTTGACTTGGCCATGAAGACCAGGTTGCCGGCTTGGGACAGATCGGTGGAGATGTTGTGCCAGATCCCAACGTATCCGCCTTGGGCCAGGGTGACGGTCAGCTTGATGGCCTTGGCTCCGCTAGGCCCAGCGTCCGTGGCGAAATCGATCTTCGAACCGGTGGAATCGGCGTAGGTTCCGGTGTTGGTGCTAGGTACGACATTGGACCAGTCCTCGATGACTCCCGCCCAGGCGCTCGAAACCTGCAACGCGAGGGAGATGAGCGCGCATCCTAAAAACTTTTTCATCCTAGACTCCTTTAAAATAATTCAAGATCCTTACAACGTATCTTCGATCAAACCCAAACAGATCAGCTCGATGACCACCATGACCGTCGCTTCCACGATATAACTCATGATCGGTGGACGACCGTTCCCAAATACGAAGTTGATCATGGCGATGAAAGAGTAGTTCCCGAACCACAACACGAACGCTAACCGTTGCAAACTAAAGTTTTTCATGACAATCCCCCGCTCGTTCCATGAAAGTTCAAAAGGCGGCTACTGATTTTAAACTAGACTTCAAAATATCTTCAACAGTTGATTTCTCGCCCAGGGCTTGAGCCGCCGTCAGGACCGCCCTCCGGGACTCAGCGGCCGAGTAACCCAGCGCCATCATGGCCTGGATCGCGTCCCCAATGCTCCTGGTTTCGGCGCCGAGAACGCTTTCTTCGGACAGAGCGGCCCCACCCACTAATTTTGTTACCTTATCTTTTAATTCCAGCACCAGATGCTGGGCGGTTTTCTGGCCGATCCCCGGGATGGATTTCAGGGTGACTAGATCGTTCCTCAGGACCGCCTCATAGAATGCCTCCGGCGAATGGGTGGAAAGGATGTTCATGGCCGCCTTGGGACCCACCCCCGAAACGGACAAAGCCAACAGGAACGCCTGCTTTTCCGATTCCTTAATGAACCCGAACAACTGCATCAGATCTTCCCGGACATGGAGGTATGTCTTGAGCAGGACCGTCTTACCAACGGGCGGAAGGCCTTGGAGCGTCCGCTGAGAAACCGTCACCTCGTATCCCACCCCGTTCACATCGATCTCCAAACGGTCGGGATGCTTGGCGGTCATTACTCCCTGCAAAAAAGCGATCATTTTCTCTCCAAACGGCTACGGGGCTGAAAGGCCTACCGAAAACTTTCCCCGCTAATCTTCCAGGAAATTCAGGTGAACCAGGATATGCAGCAGCTCCTCGACCTGGGTCAAGGCGGGCGCCTCTTTGTTCTGGGTCGCCGCATACCAGAAGGAGATCACGTTTTGGTCCAGCCAGATGCCTTTGGACTCAAAATCCTCATCGATGACCAGGGCTTTGTAATAATGCTCGTCCAGTTCGTTATCCGTGATCGGGCTCTTGAGGCCCGAGGCCCGCAACTTGATGTGTTCCTTGGCCTGGTTGAAGTATTTCTGGTCCTCATCGGCCAAGTTCTCGAAAACCACCTGGGCCGCTTCCCGATCGATGGCCTCGATGACGCTTTTATCGATCCAAACCCCCATGCTTTCCTCGTCCCAGAGGTATTGGTGTCCCTGGTGCTCCAGGAGGGTCATGGGCTGACTGCTGTCAGGACTGAGTTTTTCTGTCTTCCCCTTGTTCTCGGTGTCCCGGAGGTAATCCTCGGGAGTGACATTGAATTTCTCGTCGACCGGATATCCGCATTCCGAACAGTACCGGGCGTTCTCGAATAGTTTGTTTCGGCAGTTCTTGCATTTCATGGACATAATGCTCCTATTCTTTAGTGAGGCGGGAATCCCAAGGGACTCCGAGAAAGCCTCTTCACCAACTCCGACAACCGGGTGCCCGAACATTGAACATGGGTGATGGCAATCGCCAGCGCATCCGCCGTGTCGTCAGGCTTGGGGATCTCTGCGAGCCCCAGTAACAACTTGACCATCTTTTGCACTTGAGTCTTATCAGCGGCGCCGAACCCGGCGACCGCCTGTTTCACTTCCATCGGACGATACTCGAAAACCGGCAACCCCTCCAACCCGCAAACCGTCATAGCCACACCCCGGGCCTGCCCCACCACGATGGCGGTCTTGACGTTGCGTGAGAAGAACAGATCCTCCACAGCCACGGCCTGGGGCTTGACCTTTTTTATTATCTTTTGCAGGTCCCTGAACAGGGACGCCAGCCTCTTTTCGAGCGGGTCCTTGGAGGACGTGGTCAGGGTCCCGTATTCCAGGGCTTTCATCTGATTTCCCTGCTGAAGCACCGCACCGTAACCCATCCGGGCCAGTCCCGGATCGATCCCCAACACGACCGTTTGGCCGGACCGGGGGAGAGGCTTATTTTTCAAGCTTAGCCATGATTTCTTCACTGATGTCGAAATTCGCGTAAACGTTCTGGACATCCTCGTACTCGTCCAAAGCGTCATAAAGCTTCAATAAGGATTCGGCCTTTCTCTCATCCAAGGGGACGGTGGTCTTGGGGATCATGGTGACCTCACCACTTTCGGTGGCGATCTTTTTATCTTCCAGGGCCTTTTTGACCTTATCGAAAGTGGCGTCCGGGGCGGTCACCACCTCATAAACATCCGCCTTGTCGGTTTTCAGATCCTCCGCGCCCGCGTCCAGCACCAATCCCATCAGGTCATCCTCTCCGATGGCGCTTTTCTTGACCGTGATCAGGCCTTTTTTATCGAATAGGAACGAGACCGATCCCGATTCCGCCATGTTCCCGTTGTATTTGGAGAAGATGGAACGGATATCGGCTGCCGTACGGTTCTTGTTGTCCGTGACCACTTCTACCAGGATGGCCACACCGGCTGGGCCGTAACCCTCGTATAAGAACTCCTCGATCGCCGCACCAGCCTCGGCTCCCGTCCCTTTGTTGATGGCCCGCTTGATGGTATCGGCGGGCATGCTGACTTCCTTGGCTTTCATCAGGATGGTGCGCAGGCGCAAGTTGGTGTCCGGGTCTCCCCCGTTCTTGGCGGCCAGTTGGATTTCCTTCGAAAGGCGGGAAAATACCTGCCCCCTTTTCTGATCCAGCGCTCCCTTATACCTTTTGACCTTGGCCCATTTGCTATGTCCGCTCATCGTTCGACCTCTTGATGTTTCATTAAAAATAAATCCATAAAACCAGAAAAATTTCCATTGTCCCGTTCTTTCGGGCAATGGGACCGGAGAAGACGATGGAAAAATATGGGTTTCCCCGAGAAAAAAAAGCCCTAAAACGACAAAAGGCCGCTTTCTGGAAGAACGACTCAAGAAAGCGAACCTTTGTTGGTCAAAATTATACTGACCGACTTATAAGAAGGCTACTAAAAACCGGGGTTAAATCCCTGTTGCTTCAAGGCGTTTTGGATGAATCCGAGGAATTTTCATGGTGTTTATCCGGAGGTAGCGAACTGGCTAAAAGCAGGACCAAGGGAGCGTTCCAATTGATGGCCACCTCATTGGAGGAATAGGAACCCTGAACGTCCACATAAGACCTGGCTGGGGGTCCTTTGGGTATTTGTCGAAGGGCCGGATCCCCAGGGTATTGGTTGGGTCCGCCGGCCAACAAGCCTGGCCAGGGCTGGGACAGCCCAAGGGCCGCCGTGGGCCTATGATGGGGATGAAGGACCGAGTGACTCCCCAGCTGGGTAACGAAGCAAAGGCCAAAAGCGTTCCTTCCGAATAGGTAGTGAAGATTCTCCAAGGCTGTGGAGACATAATCCCGGCTCGGTTTCATGCGGTCCGCGGCCAGGAGAAGAACTCCGAAATTGGCGGCCACGGCGTTGGAACCCCATATGTAATTGGCCGACCGCAAGCTATGGTGATAGCCGGTTAGATGGGAGGACTTGACCACGCTGTCAGCGGCTTTCAAGGTTTGATCCTCGATATCGACGATCGTTCCTCCATCCGATTCTTCCCTATTGGAAAAATAATAGTCCCACAAACCCAGGTTGGAAACCGTCCCCCAGGACTGGGGCCAAATGTCCGAGACCGGATACTTTTGATAATGGGTAATAAAATATTTGTTATATTCCTCTTTGCCTGTGAGACGGAACAACTCGGCCGCGGCCCAAAGGATCTCATCCCCACAATCACCGTCTCCATAACCTCCCGTTCCCACGCCCGAGGGATTGGAAAAAGTCACATTCGGATGGGCGATCAACCAGGGCCAGGCTTTTTCCGCGGCCATTCGACATTCCTCCGAATACTGGGGCAGGAAAGGCCGATAGATCCGAGCCGCCATAGCCATGACCGCTGCGAAATCCCCGGTGGCGCCGGTGCTTTTGTAAGGTTCCTTTCCCGTGCCGATGATGTATCGCGTTCCCCCATCGTCCTTTTCCGGGGCGACAAAACCGCAGAATTTTTCCGTGGTCAATTTGTGCCAAACCCCGCCATCCGAATCCTGCATGGTCAGCATCCAATCCAGGTTCCACTTGATCTCGTTGAGGATGTCAGGAATGCCATTGCCCGACTCAGGCAGGTCCAGACGGATCGCCCCCACTTTTTCCGGGAACCATTCATAGGCCCAAAGCAGGGTGCCGCAGGAAATACCGGAGTTGACCACATACTTGCCGTAATCACCCGCGTCATGCCAACCCTTGGTGGCGTTCTTGGAACCCGTCTTCCCTGAGGATGGATGGAAAGCGCCGTCTTGGATATGGCAGGCGTCATGGTGATATTGGGGAAACCGGGGGCCCAGATCAACCTGAATACCACACCTTTGTCCGTAATAGGACCTCATACACAGATAGTAGGCATCGGTGTAAACATCGGGAGTGATCTTGAATGGAAAACTGTAACCTACCCCTGGCACGGTGATAAAAAACTCTCCCTCCTCTTGGAGAGAAGAAAAATCGGCTTCCCGCAAAGGATCCCCAGAATCAGGATCATCCATTACCGGGCCTAACTTTCCTCTGAAGACAACTTTTTTGTCGGAAGTCCGGAGGACCTGGAAAGTTCCTTTGGCTTTGGGCGAGGAGATGAAAGCGCTTTTGGGTTGGTTGGGAAGGTAACCCACCTGGTCCACTTTGACGTCCAGGCTGGGTTCAGCGGAACCCCTGACCGTCCACAGGACCGTCAGGATGAAAAACATGACCGATACTTTTTTCAAGAACACCTTTGAATCATGAAATGACCTTCAAAAAAACCTTGCCCGAACGTATGAGTCCCGTCTCGCCCGGGCCGACTCGGATGATCTCATTGAAAGACCCGATCTTCCGTTTTTCCTGTTTGGCGTCCACCCATTCCACCGCGCCCTGTTCGATCAAACGTTTGGCGTCGCTCTTGGTCTTGGCCACCCCGATGGACACCATAAAATCAGCCGCTTTATGGTCCCCCGGCGCGACTTGGACCTTTTTATAGTCCACCGTTTGGTCCATTTGGTGGCGGTTCTCGAAATAATCCCAGGCATCCTGGGCCTGGGCCTCATCGTAGAACCTCTTGGTGATCTCTTTGGCCAATTCCTGCTTGGCCTGTTTGGGATGGAACTTGCCTTGAGCCACCTGATCCTTTCGATCCTTCCAAACTTGAGTGGACAGATCCGACAGGAGTTCGTAGTACCTCCACATGAGTTCATCCGAAACACTCATGAGTTTGGCGAACATTTCATGGGGAGTGTCCGTCACTCCCACGTAATTGCCCAGGCTCTTGGACATCTTTTTGACACCGTCCAATCCCTCAAGTAATGGCATGGCCAGGATGGATTGGGGCTTTTGACCCGCCTCTTCCTGCAGGGCCCGGCCGACCAGGCAGTTGAACTTTTGATCCGTACCGCACATCTCCACATCGGACTGCAAGACCACCGAGTCATAACCCTGGATCAGGGGATAAAGGAGTTCGTGCAGGCTGATGGGCCTTTGTTCCTTCATACGGTTAGTGAAATCGTCCCTCTCCAGGATTCGGGCGACCGTATAGCGGGAAGCCAGACGGATCACATCCTCAAAGGACATGGGTCTGCACCATTCGCTGTTGTAACGGATCTCGATCTTCTGCGGATCCCTATCCAGGACCCGGAAAACCTGTTCCATATAAGTCTTGGCGTTGGCTTCCACTTCTTCCCGGGTGAGGGGTTTGCGCATGACCGATTTGCCGGTCGGGTCCCCGATCATGGCGGTGAAATCACCGATCAAGAATTGGACCTTGTGTCCCAGGTCCTGGAATTTCCGCAGTTTCCGCAAGACCACCGTGTGACCCAGGTGGATGTCGGGGGCGGAAGGATCGGCGCCCCATTTCACCTTCAATGGCCGTCCCTCTTGATAGGACGTTTTAAGGTTTTCCAATAGCTCCGCCTTGGAGATGACCTCGGAGGCCCCTTGGAGCAATTCTTCCAGTTGTTCTTCCGGCTTCTTGGAAAAGGTGATTTTCATGGGCCACATCATAACAAAGGAAGACGGAACGGGCTGTTGAAAAATGCCTCCCCTGCTATAATGAACGGCTTGCGGCTGGAAAACCCCTTTCAGGTGGGGCCGCGATCAAGAACAAAGGATCCCTCTTGCCGATTGAAAAATCAAAACGACCCAATTCTTCCCTTCTGAAGACCCTCTTCGCCCTCGCCTTCGCGGTGGTCGGCGTACTGATGGGAGTGCTCTATGCCCAGCTCCAGGAACTTCCCGACATCACCAACCTGAACGAGTTCAAACCCTCGCAGGCCACCAAGATCTACGATATGAACGGCGAACTGGTCAGCCAATTATGGTTGGAACAGCGGACGATCGTTCCCCTGGAAAAGATCCCCGTGACCCTCCAGAACGCCGTCATTGCCATTGAGGACCAGCGTTTCTATGAGCACTGGGGCATCGACCCTATCGGCGTCATCCGGGCATTCGTGGTGAACGTGACCGCCGGAGGTGTCCGCCAGGGCGCCAGCACCTTGACCGAGCAGCTGGCCAAGAACCTTTTCCTCACCCGGGAGAGGACGCTGACCCGAAGGGTCCGGGAAGCCCTGCTTTCCCTGCAGATCGAGAGGAATTACTCGAAGAAACAGATCCTGGAAATGTACTTGAACGAGATCTATTTCGGGGCAGGCGCTTACGGTGTGGAATCGGCCGCCCGGACCTATTTCGGTAAACACGTGGAAGAACTTTCCCTTCCCGAGTGCGCGCTGCTAGCCGGCCTGCCCAAGTCCCCCACCAACTTCGATCCCTACAAGAATCCCCTGGAAGCGTTGAAACGGCGCAATACGGTCCTGACCGAAATGGTGAACGCCTCTTTCATCACCGCCCAAGAAGCCACCGAGGCAAAGAACACCCCTGTTGAACTCAAGAAGATCGAGGTCCAGAACGCCCCTTATTTCGTGGAATATATCCGCCAGCAATTGGAAGCTCGGTACGGTTCCAACGCTGTCTATAAGGGCGGCCTGTCCGTTTACACCACCCTGGACCTGAAACTTCAAGAAGCGGCTCAGAGGGCCCTGGCCAAAGGCATCGAGAACGCCGAGATCGTCGCCCGCAAGAACCGTCTGACCAATATCCCCGTGGACCAGCCTATCCAGGGGGCCCTTCTGGCCATGGATCCCCATACAGGAGCCATCCGGTCCATGATCGGCGGGATCGACTACCGCAAAAGCGTCTTCAACCGTGCCATCCAGGCAAAACGCCAGCCAGGATCCGCCTTCAAACCCATCATTTACGCAGCCGCCATTGAGAATGGCTACACCATGGCGGATGTATTCCTGGACTCGCCGGTGGTCTATCCCGACCCAACCACGGGCAAGCCGTGGCGCCCGGTCAACTTCTCTGAGAAATTCAGGGGCCCCACCACCCTGCATACGGCCTTGATGTACTCCATCAACGTGGTCACCATCAAACTCCTGGAAAAACTTGGCATCCAGCCCGTGGTCAGCATGGCCAGGCGCCTGGGGATCACCACCCCCATCAAACCCAACCTATCTTTGGGATTAGGAACTTCCGAGGTCTTCCTGGAAGAAATGGTGCAAGCCTTCTCCGTATTCGCTAACCAGGGTATACGGGTAGAGCCATTTGGCATCGTGACGGTCAAGGACAATTCGGGCAAGGTTTTGGAAAGCAACACCCCGACCGGACAGCAAGTATTAGACGCCAAGACCGCCTACATCATGGTAAATACCATGAAGGACGTCATCGACCACGGGACCGGACGCATCATCCGTCGTCTCGGATTCACTTATCCGGCGGCGGGAAAGACCGGGACCACCAATGACAACGTGGACGCCTGGTTCATTGGGTTCACTCCGGACCTGACCTGCGGAGTCTGGGTGGGCTATGACGAGCGCCAGAGCCTGGGCCGCAAGCAGACCGGCGGCGAGGCGGCGGCCCCGATCTGGGCCGAGTTCATGAAAGCCGCGACCGCGGGGAAACCGCCGGTTGATTTCGGATCACCGAGAGGTTCGGATAGTGATTTCGTGAAAAAGAAGATCTGCCTGGACTCAGGGCTGTTGGCCACACAATATTGCACCAATACAAGGGATGAGGTCTTCAAAAAGGAAACGGCCCCGACGAAATTCTGCACCCTGCATCATGGTAATGGGGCCAGCGCCACCGGTGTCGACGACACTTCGGGAGGTAATCCCCAGCCGGGCGGGGATATCTTGGAGATGGAAGCCCAACCTGTCACCCAAGCCGCCCCTGTGACCGTGGCCACTCCAGGGGAAGCGGAAGAAACAACAGAAACGGAACCGAAGAAACCCAGTAGCGATAAGGAAAGTTACCCCGACGAAGGGTTTTAAAGAAGGTTTTTTTGGATTTTATTCCGTTGAGCCTTTGACCTGCTCCACCGCTACCCGCAGGACCGGTTTCAAGACATCCAAAGAGTCTTTCACCGAGGTTGGGGACCCCGGCAGGTTGATCAGAATGGTCTTTCCCCTAATACCCGCCAAACCCCTGGTCAATATCACCTGGGGGCTTTTCTCATGGGCCTTCACCCTTACCATTTCTGCCAAACCCGGGACCCACTTCTCGCAGATCTGCATCATCGATTCAGGAACCCGGTCTTTATCCTGCAACCCGATCCCATCCAACGTGAAGATCACATCCACATGCCCGCTGTCGGCTACCTGGATCAAATAGTTTGTGACCTGTTCCTGATCATCTCCCAGAATATGCCGTTGCAATAGTTCCCAACCCATCTTTCGGCAAGTGGCTTCCATAAGTTCACCCAACTCATCATGGGCTCCCTCGACGGTGTAACGGTTCCCAACGGTCAAGACCACGACATGGATGGGCATAAAACTTACCTCGTTGGCTTTTGCGGCAGATTAACCCAGACGATCATCAATTCCAAGGTTCATTTTATACATTAGAGGGATTTTCATTCATCTAAAAAGGAAGAAAGCAAAACCAATAACCAAAAGACTCCAACAAATGGGTGCCGACAATGGGTTTAAAAGGATCAGAAAAAGGAAAGACTTATTTGTTGCGGGAATCCAGGTTCACGTTACCCAAATCGTCGGTTGGCGGTAAATCCAGATCTTTGGGGGCTTTCACATCCGAATCCTGCAAGGGCGGAAGGGCTAAGCCCATGTCGTCAGCGGGAGGTGCACTGGCCTTAGCGCCATTCGAATTATTGGTGGTTGAGGTCGAAGCGTTTGAATTACTGGGTGAGGTAGCCGAAGGTGCGCCAGTCCCAAGGTCCAAAGGTGGGGCTTGCATGCCATCTATATCGGATTTGACGCCATCCAAAGCTTGCAAAGCGTTTTGTTGGGAATTGGTCGGTTCAGTACTTTGCCCCGAAGCGGCGGCCGGCTCGGAAACCACCGGTTGTTTGTTCGTGGCTGGAGGAGCCTGTGTCACAGCGCTTGCCTCGGGAGCGGTGGCGGGAGCCGCTGGCGCCTGAGTGGAACTTTCCAAAGCCGGAGGCGGTGGAACTTGATCATTCGTGGATGGAGCGGTTGTTCCGGTCGCTGGCTGGCTGCCACCCGGGACTTGAGGAACGGTCTCAGCGGCAGGCGGAGGAGGAGGAACCTGATCATTCCCTACAGCGGGGGCGGCGGCCGGAGGTGGCGGGGCCGTGACAGCGGTGGACGGAGCGGGAGCGGTCGAGGCGTTACTACCGGCTTCCACATCCGGGGGGGGCGGCACTTCATCCGCGCTAGTCGGAGCGTTGGAAACAGAAGCTGTCGGGGTAGATTGAGTGGTCGCGGGAGAGGCTGGTTGGTTGGCAGCGGGCAAAGGAGGGGCCGCGACAGATACGGAAGGCGGGTTTTCTGAAAGTGAAGGTGGTAATTCGATCTCCGGACCAGGAGGTATCAAACTGGTTTCAGGTAGAGCAGGTACAGTTGGCACGTTGGACGAGCTTGCCGATGGAGCCTGAACGGCCGGAGCGGTCTCTTCCGAGGGCGGTGGTGGAGGTGTGGATGTATCAGCGGTAGTTGGCGGCGGGGGAGGCGCGGTTGTTTCAGCCGGAGCCGCCGGGGCGGGAGCCACTGGCGCCGCTGATTCAGCCGGGGCTGAGGGTTGAGGTTCCTCGATCACCGTGGTGAAAGAAGTATTTCCCGTAGGGGAAATCTTTTGTTCCTCGGGAAGAACAAGGGGTTTCAATTTATGGGGCGCTGGCGGAAGGGCCTTCACTTTGGCCACACCGGTGGGCGCCAAGGTCTCCTCGGGAGCCGACACTTCAGCTGGCGCGGCGGTTTCCGCGGCTGGCGCTTCAGCGACCGGGGCTTCCGCGACGGGAGCTTCGGGCTGGGCTGGCTGTTCGACGGCGGTCGTTTCCTCGGTCTTTGGCTGGGGTACGGGAAGAGCCGGTGCTTCCGGAGCGGTCGGCGAGGCTTCTTGGGCTTTTGTCTTAGCCTCCGCCTCTTTCTTGGCTTTTAAGGCTTGCAAACCTTCTTCTTCCTTCAGTTTTTTCAATGCGAGTTTCTCGGCTTTTTCCTCGCGTCTTTCCTTGGCAGCCATTTTGTTGGACATATCCAGGGTTATGGCTGGCAATTGGGTCTGTATATAGACCCTTAGGACATCCTTCAGGGATTTCATGGGTTCCAGGCTGACCGAACCCTGGATCTTGGGCAGAACGGCCTTTTCATCCGTCGTGCCCCAGAAGTTATTCCCTAACTTATAAGGAGGCGTGTTGTTGATGACCTCGACCATATTGTCATGGATGCTGTTATTCGTGAAATAGAATTCGGCAAAGCTTTTGAGGAACAACCCATAGGTGTTATTGACGATCGTATTGAATGAGACATTCGCCCTGACCTTGCCATCGGTGACGATACCCGTGGCGTTCCCGAAGATCTTGTTGTTCTTAAGACGAGCTTGGGTGGTTCCCTGCAGGTAAAGACCGCTCCCTTTTGTAACCTCGCAGCCATTCATGGAAAGTTCAGCGTCCCGAGCCAGGATGATACCGCTCAAGATCCTCGCGTTGGAGAGGCGAACATCACCGCCATTGATGAACAATTCGCTTTGAAGGCCGCCTTGCTGCATATCGAATACCACGGGGGAAGCCGCGTCGCCAAGGACCTCAAGGGTTCCGTCGATCTCGATCTCTGCGGCCCCGGAGTAGATCACCTGGACCCCCGGGCCGATGGTCAGGACCGTTCCTTTAGGTACTACGACCTTCCCTTGGACCTGATAGGGATTGCCATTCGCGTCCCAATGGGTATCGGTCAAAAGAGTGGTGGGTACTTGCGTGGAAGCGCTAAGTGAAATGCATGTAAAGAACGAGAGGAAAAAAATGGAAATAAAAGATGTGGTTTGCTTCATCACTAGGTCATTAACCCCGAATGAAAGAATATAAGGACAAACCCTGCGCCCTCTAAGGAAAACGAAAGTACTATAACATAAATCGACATTTGCGAAATCACAAACGAGGCTCTAAACCATTTTTCACGGGCAAATATTGACCGGGGTGAGATGGCCTATACCACCCCACCGCCGGTTAAAACATTAAACAACGAGCCTTTAGGCTCCCGCCTAAGGAGACCCAAAGGCTTTAAAGAGCTTAAATTTTACTTAGATGAATATTCTTTGCTGCCCTTTTTCGAGTGTTTGAGCGCCGCTTGAGCGGCCGCCAAACGAGCGATTGGCACCCGATAAGGTGAACAAGAGACATAATTCAATCCGACCAAATGGCAGAACTCGACCGAATTAGGATCCCCGCCGTGCTCTCCGCAGATACCCACTTTGAGCTTGGGCCTCACCGATCTTCCCTTTTCCACCGCCATTTTCACCAGCTGTCCGACGCCGTTGCGGTCCAAGACCTGGAACGGATCCTTCTCGAAGATCGCGTGGTCTTGGTAATAACGGATGATCTTCCCGGTATCGTCCCGGGAGAACCCGAAGGTGGTCTGGGTCAGGTCGTTGGTCCCAAAGCTGAAGAACTCAGCTTCCTCACCAATCTTGTCAGCCGTGACCGCGGCCCTTGGGAGCTCGATCATGGTTCCGATCATGTATTCCAGTTTGACACCGTTTTTCTTAATGGTCTCATCGGCTTTCTTGATGACGATATCCTTCTGGTTCTTCAATTCGAGCACGTCCCCGACTAGCGGGATCATGATCTCAGGGATGATCTTCTGGCCTTTCTTCACCAGCTCACAGGCCGCGGCAATGACAGCCTCGGTCTGCATTTCGGTGATCTCAGGGTAAGTGATCCCCAAGCGGCAGCCCCTGTGTCCCAGCATGGGGTTGAACTCGTGGAGTTCCTCCACACGGGCCAAGAGTTGCTTGGCTTTATCCAGCTCAGAACCTTTTTCCTTCACCAGTTCCAAGGCCTTCTTGATGATCTCGTTGGTTGTGGTGCTCTTTCCGGTGGCCTCCATCTTGGCGATCTCCACCATCAATTCCTCGCGCTTCGGGAGGAACTCGTGAAGGGGGGGATCCAGGAAGCGAACGGTGACCGGATGGCCTTCCATGGCCTCGAACAAACCCTTGAAGTCCGATTGCTGCATCGGCAGGAGTTTTTCCAGGGCCTTGCGGCGGGAAGCCTCATCGGTGGCTAGGATCATGGCTTGCATGTGGGGCAGCCTGTCCTCGGCGAAGAACATATGCTCGGTACGGCATAACCCGATGCCCTCGGCCCCGAAAGCTCGGGCGACCTTGGCGTCACGCGGGATATCAGCGTTGGCCCGGACCTTGAGGGTCCTGACGGCGTCCGCCCAGCTCATCAGTGTGGCAAAATCCCCGGAAAGCTCCGGGTCCATGGTCGGCACCTTCCCGGCGATGACTTCCCCGGTGGAACCATTCAGGGAGATCCAATCCCCTTCTTTCACGGTGACGTCCCCGACCGAGAACTTACGGCTGTGTTCATCCACCTTGATGGACTCGCAACCTGCCACGCAGGTCTTGCCCATGCCCCGGGCCACGACAGCCGCGTGACTGGTCATGCCTCCGCGTGCGGTCAGGATACCCTCGGCGGCGTCCATGCCATGGATATCGTCCGGAGAGGTTTCCAAACGGACCAGGATCACTTTTTTACCGTCGGCTTTCCATTCCACCGCCACATCGGCGGTGAATACCGCTTGGCCGGTGGCAGCGCCGGGCGAGGCCGGTAAGCCCTTGGTGATGACGTCCTTCTTGGCCTTCGGATCGAACACCGGATGAAGCAATTGGTCGAGCTGGATGGGCTCGACACGCATCAAGGCCTCTTCCTTGGTGATGAGCTTCTCGGCCACCAGGTCGATGGCGATCTTGACCGCCGCGGCCGCGGTGCGTTTGCCCGTGCGGGTCTGCAGCATGAAGAGCTTACCCTTCTCGATGGTGAACTCGAAGTCCTGGATGTCGCGATAGTGCTTTTCCAGCTTCTTGGTGGTGTCGTAAAGCTGTTTGAACACCTTGGGCATGTCTTTTTCCAGGTGCGTGATGGGCTGGGGAGTCCTGACACCCGCCACGACGTCCTCGCCCTGGGCGTTCAAGAGATACTCTCCGTAGAATTTCTTCTCGCCTGTGGCCGGGTTGCGGGTAAATCCGACGCCCGTTCCCGAATCGTCGCCCATATTGCCGAACACCATGGATTGCACGTTGACGGCCGTCCCGATGTTGGCGGGAATATCGTTCTGTTTGCGGTAATAGATGGCCCGGTCGTTCATCCAAGAACGGAACACCGCATCCCTGGCGCCCCGGAGCTGTTCCATGACATCCTGCGGAAAAGCGTGGCCGGTCTTATCCTTGATGAGTTTCTTGAACTGCTCGACCATGTCCTTCAGGTCGGCGGCGGACATGTCCGTATCCAGCTTGACCTGTTTGGCTTCCTTGACCTTGTCGATGACGCGCTCGAACACTTCCTTGCCCATCTCCATCACCACGTTGCCGTACATCTGCACGAAACGGCGATAGGAGTCCCAGGCGAAACGCTCGTTGTTGGTGGAGGCGATCAAGCCCTTCACCGTCTCATCGTTCAATCCCAGGTTGAGGATGGTATCCATCATGCCGGGCATGGAGAACTTGGCGCCCGAGCGGACCGAGACCAACAGGGGGTTATTGCGGTCCCCGAACTTCTTGCCCAGGGCCTTTTCCAGACGGGCCAAATGGGTCTGCATTTCCTTGTCGATGGAAGCCGGGACCTTCTTGCCCGCCTCGTAATAGATTCGGCAGGTTTCGGTAGTGATGGTGAATCCCGGGGGAACAGGAACCCCGGCGTTGGTCATCTCGGCCAACCCGGCGCCCTTGCCTCCCAGGACATCCTTCATGGTGCCGGTTCCTTCGGCTTTACCGTTGCCGAAGAAATAAACGAACTTGCTGGATTTTTTGGCGGACTTGGCTGCGGAGTCTTTCTTTTGCGACTTTGCTTTTTTCGGCATTTCTTCCTCCCTGGAATGGAACGGCGGTTTCAAAATTTTTTAAGCGTGGTAAAGGAGCATTAAAATGGCCCTCATTGTAGCAAACACTTTTGCCTTTGCAATGACAGCTATCACAATCAAAGCGTAACGATAAACAACATCGCAATCTTGGAAAAATTAAGGTTTAACGACAATTTTGTCGTTACGAGGCGGGAGCCGCTTCGGAGGAATAAACCAACTTCCCGAAATCACACAACACCAGAAGAAGTTCGGAAGTTTGTTTCAACAAGGCCAGTCGATTATTCCGGACCTTGGCATTTTTATCCATGACCATCACCTTTTCAAAAAAAGCGTGGATCGGCTGGACCAATGTATTCAAGTGGTCAATGACATCCTCGTAATAGCCGGGGCTTTGAGGGTCAAGGTCGGCGATAAGTTTTTTCGCGAACAGCATCTTTTCCAAAAGGTCTTTTTCCTCATCCAACTTGAAGAGCGCTTTGGATATTTTTTCAGAGATCCTTTGTTTGGGCAGTATGCGAAGCACCCGGCCGGCCGCGGTTACCAGATCCTGGAATTCCTTCTCTTGTTTATGACGCTGGATGATCTCAGCCTTGCCCACCATGTCCGTCAAGGATGGGGAAGGCGACCCCAAGGCGGCGTTGATGACATCATAGGATAGGCCTCGGGATTCCAGGACGCTTTGGAACCGGCCCTTCACGAACTCCAGGATATCCTCGATCTCGCCCGGCTTGACCTTGCCTTCGTACTGTTTCCTAGCGGCCTTGACCAGGTCCTCCATGGAAACGGGATAGCGTTGTTCCAGGATGATCAGGATGACCCCCAAGACCTGACGTCTGAGGGCGAAGGGGTCCTGGGAACCGGTCGGGATCAAACCGGCCTTGAAACATCCGACCATGGTGTCGACCTTGTCGGCGATGGAAAGCAGGCAGGATTCACGGGTAGGAGGCAAGATGTCCCCCGAGAAACGGGGATAATAATGATATTGGATGGCGTCGCCTTCGGACTCCCGGCCCTGCTTTTTGGCGTAGACCCCGCCCATATAGCCTTGGAGACTGTTGAATTCTTTTTCTCGGATGATGTTGGTGGCCAGGTCCGCCTTGCATAGGAGTGCGGCAGCTCCCAACGCCTTTTCCATCTCTTTCGGGGCATGGCAGAGTTCGGCTACTTTTTTGACGAGTTTCTCAAGACGGGCGGACTTATCCGCCATCGTTCCCATGCCTTCCAGCCAGGTGATCCCATTGAGCTTTTCGGCCCACTCTTCCAGCGGGATCTTCAAATCCTCGGACACGAAAAATTTGGCGTCCTCCAAACGGGCCTTCAAGACCCCCTCATTGGCCCTGGTCACGACCGCCTTATCCTTGGGCGTCCCGTTGATGACCCCGATGAAATGCGGCAGAAGTTTTCCGGCCTGGTCCCGGACGGCGAAGTATTTTTGATGTTCCCTCATGGCAGTCACGATGACCGCGTCGGGCAATTCCAGGTATTTGGGGTCAAAGGACCCCATGATCACGTCGGGGCTTTCAATGAGATTATTCACATCGCTCAACAAGTCCGGGTCCTGGGGTACGACACATCCCTTTTCGGCGGCCGTTTGCTGGACCTTGTTCCAGATGGAGCTCTTTCGCTCGTCCGGGTCCACGATGACCCCGGCCTGCCTCAGGACCTCCAGATAATCCCCCGCTTCCTCTATATCCAAGGCCCCTCTCTTGAGGGACCTCAACCCGTAGGTTTCCCGGCTGCTATAAAGGCCCGCGATCTCGAATGATATGACGCTTCGCGAGAAGACCGCACAGATCCATCGGATGGGCCTGGCGAACTGGAAATCGCCGTTCCCCCAGCGTTGGACCTTGGGAAAGCGGATCTTTTTGATGACTTCGGGGAATACTTCGGCCAGTATCTCGGAGGTCAATCGTCCTCCCGATTTTTTGATGGCTACCACCACCTCACCTTTGGGGGTTTGTTTGCGTTTCAAGGCAGCTGCTGAAATTCCTTGGGCCTTGGCGAAACCCTCACCCGCGCGGGTCGGCAACCCGTGTTCGTCAAAGGCTATCGACACCAGGGGACCAGTCACTTCCTTGGCCACATCCTGCTGCATCTCGGGAAGGCCCTTGAAGAAAAGGGTCAGTCGACGGGGCGTGTAATAGGTATAAAGGCGCTGGAAAGCGATCCGGTGATCCCGCAGGGAAGCTTCCGCGGCCGAGACCATCTGGTCGATCGCCGGGCGTATATAGGAGGACGGCAGTTCCTCACAGCCGATCTCCAATACCGCGTCTTTTAGAATGATCGAATGATCCAATTTCCTATCCGTTCAAGCTTTCTTTAACAGCGGGAAACCCAGGGCTTCCCTTTCCTTCACGTAGGCGGTCGCGACTCCTTTGGCCATAGCCCGGACCCGGCCAATGTAATTGGTCCGTTCGGCCACCGATATGGCCCCTCGGGCGTCCAATAGGTTGAAAGTATGGGATGCCTTGATGACGTAATCGTAAGCCGGCGCCACCAGGCCAAGCTCCAACAGCCGTTTTACTTCGCCCTCGAAGTCCTTGAAATGGCGAAGCAGCATCTTGGTATTGGCGTGCTCGAAATTGAAGGCCGAGAAGGCCTTTTCGCTCGGATGGAAGATGTCCCGGTAGGTGATGTTCTTCCCGCCGTAATGAAGGTCCCAAACGCTATCCACGCCTTGGATGACGGTGGCGATGCGCTCCAGACCGAAAGTGATCTCCCCAGAGACGGGTTTCAATTCCAAGCCCCCGGTGGTCTGGAAAAAGGTGAACTGGGTGATCTCGATTCCGTCCATCCAGACCTGCCAGCCCAAACCGGAAGCCCCCAGGGTCGGCGATTCCCAGTCGTCCTCGACGAAACGGATATCATGCTCGTCTTGCTTGATGCCGATCTGTTCCAAGCTCTCCAGGTAAAGTTCCACCATGTTGTCGGGCGAGGGTTTCAGGATGATCTGATACTGGTAATAATGCTGCATGCGGTTAGGGTTCTCGCCGTAACGGCCGTCCTTGGGACGGCGGCAGGGGTCCACATAAGCCACTTGATAGGGTTCGGGACCCAGGACTCGGAAAAAGGTGGCGGGGTTGAAAGTACCGGCCCCTTTTTCCATGTCATAGGGCTGTTGGATGATGCATCCCTGACGGCTCCAGAAATGGTCGAGGTTTAGGATGAGTTCTTGGAACGAAAGCGCCATCGAATTCCCTTATGTTTTGATGTCCTGCCCTGACCCCGGGTTTTTCAAACCCAATGGCCAGGAACGCCCCCCAATATAAAGCATTTATCCGGGACGGCATAGCCCCACATCCAATATGAGGTCAAAAAAAAAGCCCCCGATCTCTCGGGGGCTTTTAATGAACCGCCTGGATCGTTCAGATTTTACGGACGTTTTCGGCCTTTAAACCCTTGTCACCCTTGGCCACGTCGAATTCCACTCGATCGCCTTCGTTCAGGCTTTTGAATCCATCGCTCTGGATGGCTGAATAGTGAACGAACACATCGTCACCGCCGTCCTGTGAGATAAAACCAAAACCCTTTTCATTCTTGAACCACTTGACTGTCCCTTGAGCCATTCCGCTAACCTCGACCTGATGAATTTAACAACCTCCATGGGCCCGAACCCAGAAGGCATTCATCTTACAAAAAAGTGCATTTTTTGAGAACTTTTTTGGCGAACTAAATTCGATTTACCCCATGACTTAAAGTGGCGAACGGTTATAATCGTGCTCGTTTAAGCCGTATATTTAGAACGATTTATGGAGGGGAGCCCATGAAAAAGTTCTTCATTGGTTTGTCTTTATTGTTACTGGTCTTGGTCCTGATCATCGCCGGTTTCGCGATGTACATCCAATTCACCGGCATTCCTAAATACCCCGTTGAAAAGATCGACCTGAAGGTTCAAAGCACGGCCCAGCGGGTAGCCCGCGGTCGGAAGCTGGTCAATATGCTTTGCGCCGATTGTCACTACGACCAACAGACCCATTCCCTGACGGGCAAACGCATGCTGGACCTTCCGCATTCCTTCGGGACCGCCTATTCAGCCAATATCACCCAGCACCCTGTCAAGGGCATCGGAAACTGGACCGACGGACAGATTGCATGGTTCTTGAGGACTGGCATCAAACCCACGGGTGAGTATGTCCCTCCTTATATGGTGAAGCTGAATGACCTGTCGGATGAGGACATGGCTTCCATGATCGCTTTCTTGAGGTCCAATGATGCCCTAGTCGCCGCCAAGGATGTGGACAGCGTCCCCTGCCGTCCTTCCTTCCTGGTCAAGTTCCTCAGCCACGTGGCTTTCCTGCCCCTGCCCTACCCCAAGGCCCCCATAGCCCACCCGGACCTGAAGGATGAGGTGAAATACGGAAAGTACACCGCCCTTTCCGTGGCCAAATGCTACGAGTGCCACTCCGCCGACTTCAAGACCAATGTCGCCCTCTTTCCCGAGCGCTCAAAGGGCTTCATGGGAGGCGGTAACGCCATGAACGATGCCAACGGCAACACGGTCTACAGCGCCAACATCACCCCCGACACGGAAACGGGCATTGGCCGTTGGACCGAAGCCCAGTTCGCCCGCGCCCTTCGGCAGGGTTTCCGTCCGGACAACACCGTCATCCGATATCCCATGGTGCTTTATCCGGACCTGTCGAACCAGGAGATCCATGACCTTTACTCTTATTTCAAGACCGTACCGGTCATCCATCATCAGGTCCCGCCCTCGACCGGCGTGGTCATGAGCGACGCCAACGCCTCAATAGGTAAAAAACTCTATTACAATTACTCTTGCGATACCTGCCATGGCACCACGGGCAATGGTAGCTGCGACCTGACTGGTTCCAACAAGGATTATCCGGACGATAAGCAATTGAAGGGCTACATCCAGAACGCCTCCAATTATTTCCCTGATTCCAAGATGCCGACCTGGGAAGGCGTCATCAAGGAAGAGGAATATGGCCCCTTGATCAGCTATGTCCGGAGCCTTTCAGCCGGTAAAAAATAGGCATTTTGCGTTTCTTCGGGAGATCACTGGTGGTTCTTCCCCATGATAGGTAGACTTTACATCCTGAATGTCTCCCTCAAGGATAATCCATGACCAGGTCGGCCGCTATCCCATTCCCTCTCTTCCTCGCTGTCTCGATCTTCCTGTGCTCCTGCCGGGCAGCGGCCCAATCGGACATTCCAAAGGAGGCTCTCAACGACCCACCCGGTATCATCGAAACAAAGATGGACCTTGTCTTGTATGGGATCATTGGCTCGAACACCGACTATTTCCTGAACGGAAAAAAGGTCAATGATTTCCGCGATCTCAAAAGCCTCATCTACCCCCTTCACGACGCGGAGGCATCCCAATTGATCCGGGACGCGGAGGACTCGGACTTCGCCGCTTCCATGTTTTTCGCGGGTGGGACGGTTGCGGGAGTCTATTTCGCCCTGGCCTACAAACCCATGCCTTTCGTCGGCGTGGATTTCATTGACCGAATCAACACGGGGCTTTTCGCCGCCCAATTCTTATGGGCACCCTCGTTCGTTTTCGGGACCATCTCGGGCGTCAAGAAATTCAACGCCGTCAAGAGATACAACGATTTGATCAAAGGGGAGGATAACGCCGGTATCGACTTGAAACCGCGTGTTTTCGCCGCGAGAGGCGGCGGCGGGTTCGGATTGGAATGCGATTTTTAGGAGATCGTTAGGGCCAGGAACGCGAACTCCACCATCACCAGACCCAGCACGAAGATGGTGCCCACGATGAACCAACCCCATCCGTCCGTCGGGGGGCCGCCGACCAGGGGTTTCTTGGCGGGCCAAACCTGGACGATATCGCCTTTCACCGGTTGGAGTTGATCGGGCCAGACTGGATAGAGACAGTAAACATGGTCGAATTTCTGCTTGCCGATAGTCACCGAGACATCGAAGAGTCCGCCCAATCGGCAGGCGGTCTTTATCTTCCCCACATGGTCGGTATATCCCGTCACTTTGGAACTCTGTCCGCCCCGGGTCGTGGATAAACAAACGACCGGATAGATCAATAACAATAAAGCTACCGCCACGAAGACCAGGGCCAAAAGACCGCCCAGTGTTTTCATGACGATAAGGCGAAGGATGGATTTCCAATTGGACCAGGGCATCGAAGGACCTTTGAATAGGTAATATCAAAAACGGATTTTATTCCATGTTTTGCCTGACGAATATCCCACTTAAAATAATGAAAAGCAACAGTATTTCCCTGAGTAATATCACCCGACACTTTTCAGGAAAACATCGGATCGTCCTCAACCAATCTTTTTAACTTGATCGTTAATTTCGGACATAAAAAAACCCGCTTCCCTGATTGGGAAGCGGGTTTCCGCAGACCAACATCAATAGAAAGATACGTTGTCGATCAAGATGTTATAAGCGGTTGCACTTGGTGGCGACCATTGCAAGGTCTCGATCTGCGCCGGCACAAAGGTGGTTGCCGTTCCATAGGAATTTCCCCCATTGGCCCCGACCGTTAAATTTTCAAGGGTAGCAAAAGTGGCTTGGTACAGAGCCCAAGAATTGGTCAAGGTGATATAAACCGTATGGGGTCCTGAGTTCGCCGCGACCGAATTAGCGTCCTTCACCCCGAAGCCAACAGAAGGTGTGCCTGTATTGCTCATAGCGCAGAACTCTATTCCGGTATATTGACTGGCGTTGTAGGGACCGGCCGGTTGGGTCAGGTTGAACCCGAAATTGTCACCCCAACTGGTAAATCCGGCGTTGGCGGTCACGGACATGGCGTAGGTACTTGATCCAACACAGCCACTTCCAGTGCCCGGCCCCGTTATGGTCAAGGCCTGGACGCCACCCGCGGTACCATCATTGGAACTATACCAATAACCTCCACGGCATTGCTGGACGATGATCTGGTCGCTCGGACTGTTCGCCTCCATATCATCGATCAAAGCCGGGGTAGTCGTGGTGGAACAGGTTACCGTCGGCGTATTGGTAATGAGCGGCGTGTAGGTCGAGGTGGCCGTTGGCGCCGGAGCGGTGATAGTAACTCCATCGATCCAAATCGTCACAGGTAAACCATTCGATTGCCCCGCAGCGGTTCCGCTGGGGACCTGCAGACCGAACTGCATAACAGAAGTCGGCTGGCTTGGACTGACGGTATAACTTACCTGGAACCAGGTGTTGGCCGCATAACCAGAGGTGGCGTTCACCCAACCTCCTCCATCCCAAGCGTCGCCCGAACCGCTTTGGTCGAAGAGCTGCATTGCGTTCCCGTTATTGGAGGCTCGGACCCACATGGTAATGGTGGAACCGGCTGAAATGGAAACCCCGGGACTGGCGAATTGAGGCCCGATCTGCATCTGCTGGGTTGTCGTGGAGAATGGAATGATGACTTCCAATGATCCGGCGGCGCCATTGTAGGTATTCACCGTATCTTGAAGAATAGTTGGAGTAACAGCTCCCCAAGCGTTCCAGCACTGAGTGCCCGAAGCGAACGTATAGGTTAATTGGAACGTAGGCGCGCAGGTCGTGGGAGTGGCGCTTGGGGTTGCGGTCGGAGAGTTCGTATTCATGGTGGTGGGCGAGGCCGTCGGCGAACTAGTGGGTGTGCTGGTAGGCGCACCGGGGGTCGGCGTGATCGTCGGTGTTCCCGTGGCGGAATCGGTCGAGGTCGGGGTTACCGTGTCGGTCGGGGTGCCGGTGCTCGTGTCGGTAGCCGTGAGGGTCGGGGTGCCGGTATTTGTGCTGGTATCGGTGATAGTTGGGGTGCCAGTCGGGGTGCCAGTATTCGTGCTGGTCGCCGAATTAGTGGGTGTGCCGGTCATGGTGGGCGTATAGGTCAAAGTAGGAGAATTGGTCACTGTCGGGGTATAGGATTTGGTGAAGGTGAAGGTGATCGTGAAGGTGTTGGTATTAGAGGGGGTGTTGGTAGGCGTGGAAGGAATCGTGGTGGCGGTTGGAGCGATAAGCGGCGCGACCGGAGTGACCATCTGTCTCGTACAAGAAATCGAAACTCCCAGGGCGATAATTAAAAGAGCCAGGATGGAATAACGATTCATGAGGTTCTTCCTTTCGAGTTAATGGGCCGATGGTTGGATAAAACGCTTAAGCCCTTTAATCCAACGAGAGAATTATAGATTCAAACCCTAGGATTGATAAAAAATTATATCACTAACTCATTTTTTAGGGGAAAAGTGGACTTTTGTCGGGAATTTACATCATTCCCAATTGAAGCCTGGCGGCTTCGGTCATCAGGCTCTGGTTCCAGGGGGGCTCGAAGGTGACCTCGACAAAAGACTCTTTAACGCCTGGAATACGGCTTAATTTTTGTTCGATCTCGGCTTTCAACACCGTGGACATCCCGCAGCCAGGGGCGGTCAGGGTCATGACGATATCTACCTTTTTGCCACCCTCCGGATGTTCCTTTAGGACGCAACCGTAGATCAAACCCAACTCGACGATGTTCACGGGGATCTCAGGGTCATAGCAGGTCTTTAGGGTATCCCAGACGCTCTTCTCCACATCCTGGTCGCTGACCTTTCCCTCGTCCCCGTAACTGATCTTGAAAACTTTTGCCTCGGCCGGCACTTCCTTGCCCAAGGCGTCGGCGTCCTTGCCCTCGATGCGTACCAGCTGGCCGTTGTCTCTCTGGAGGGTGAAACTCCCGCCCAGGGTCTGGGTCAGGTAGACCTTCTCGTCCTTGAAGACGACCGTCTCGGTCCCGTAAGGGATGGTGATGGCCTTGCACTCCCGGGAGATAGTGAGCAGTTCTTGTTTCATGCGCCTGGTCCTTCCCCGTCATCGGTTGAGACCACATCCTTTTGGTCATGGAGCGCGGCTTCCAAAGTATGCCAGGCCAGGCTGGCGCATTTGACCCGAGCCGGATAATCCCTCACTCCGGCGAAAACCTTCAATTTGCCCAACTCAGCCGCCGGGCCTTCCTTGCCCGTCACCAGGTCGTGGAACTCATGGAATATCCGTTCGGCGTCTTGGGTTTTTTTCCCTTTTAGGGCCACCGTCATCATGGAAGCGGAGGCCTTGGAGATGGCGCATCCCGAACCCTTGAACTTGATGTCCTCGATGACATTGTCCGTCCCGACCTTCAAGGAGAGGGTTATCTTATCCCCGCATAGCGGATTGAATCCGTCCGCGTGATGGTTCGCCCCTTCCATTTCCCCGAAGTTGTGGGGATGCTTTTGATGGTCCAGGATGACTTCCTGGTATAGGTCCCTAAGATCGGACATCAAAGACTCCCTTGTTCATTCTCAATAGCGGCGACTGGTTCCATTACGCGAACATCTCGATGACTTTCTTGATTGCCTTGGCCAAGGCGTCTATCTCCGCCCTGGTGTTGTATAGCGCCAGGGACGCTCGGGCGGTCGCTGGGATGCCGTAGCGTTCCATGACCGGCTGGGCGCAATGGTGTCCCGCCCGGATGGCCACTCCCTGGCGGTCCAGGATGGTGCCGATGTCATGGGGGTGTATCTCTCCCAGCGTGAAGGACAGGACTCCCGCCTTGTGGGGGGCCGTCCCGACCAGCTTCAACCCAGGGATCTCCATGAGTTTTTTCGTCCCGTAATTCAAAAGGTCCTGCTCATGGACCGCGATATTACCCAGTCCGATGGCGGTGACAAAATCCAAGGCCGCCCCCAGGCCTATCACCCCGGCGATGTTGGGCGTTCCCGCCTCGAACCGGTAAGGGGGTTTCTTGAAAAGGGTCTTCTCGAATGTAACCGATGAGATCATGTCACCCCCGCCCTGGTAAGGCGGCATGGCTTCCAAAAGGGCGTATTTCCCGTAAAGGATCCCTACCCCGGTAGGGCCGTAGAGTTTATGGCCCGAAAGCGCGTAGAAATCGCAGTCCAGGTCCCGAACATCCAAGCTCATATGGGAAACTGCCTGGGCGCCATCCACCAGCACCTTCACGCCCCTCTCATGGGCGAATTTCACGATCTCTTTGATGGGGTTGACCGTTCCCAGCGCGTTGGAAACATGGGTCAAGGCCAACAATTTTGTCTTGGGGGAAAATAAACGGAAGAGCTCTTCCATCACCAATTCACCCTCGTCAGTAATGGGGGCCACTTTGGCATGGGCCTTCTTTTCGTCGCAGATCAACTGCCAGGGCACGATATTCGAATGGTGTTCCATCTGGGTCAGGATGACCTCGTCGTCCTGGGCCAGGTTCTTCCTGCCCCAGCTTTGCGCCACCAGGTTGATGCCGTCGGTGGTCCCCTTGGTGAAGATGATCTCCTTCGGATCAGCGGCGTTCAAGAATTTCGCCGCTTTCTCCCGGACGCCCTCATAGGCCGCCGTGGCCTTCTCGCTCAAGAGGTGGAGGCCCCGGTGGATATTGGAGTTGTATCCTTCGTAATAACGCTCCAGGGTCTGGATCACGGCTTTGGGTTTTTGCGTGGTCGCGGCGTTGTCCAGATAGACCAGGGTCTTCCCATGGACCTTCTGTTTGAGGATGGGAAATTCCTTGCGGAGCTTATCCACGTTGAAAGTTGGGTTCTCGGAAATCCTCTTTTTCATTTTTTTCTTGGTTTTCATAGGGCCTCGCCTTCCCAGCCCATGGCTTGATTCACCAGTTTATGGACCGGAGCCTTCAGGCCGTTCTCGCCCACCCTTTGCACCATCTCGCCCGCGAAGGCGTAGACCAGGGTCTTCCTCGCCTCTTCCTTGCCGATCCCCCGGGACCGAAGGTAGAAGACAGCTTCCTCATCCAACTGGCCGGTCGCCGAACCGTGGGAGCACTTCACGTCATCCGCGTATATCTGGAGCTGGGGTTTGGAGTAGACCAGGGCTTTCTTGGATAGAAGCAGGTTCTTATTGGATTGTTTGGCGTCGGTCTTCTGGGCGTTCTCCCGTACCAGGACCCGTCCGTCGAAGATGGAAACGGCTTCATGGTCCAGCACGCTCTTGAACACTTGCTCGCTCTTGCATCCTGGGACCGCGTGGTCCACGAAGGTGCGGATATCCATGTGCCGGTGATCCTTAGCGACCGTCAAACCCTCCAAAAGGCACTCAGCGTTGTGTCCCGCCAGGCAGGTTTCCACTTCGCTTCGTCCCAAAGTTCCGCCTAGGGCGAAAAGCCGGGAGGTTAATTTACTTCCCTCTTCCTGTCGGACCGAAAGAGTTCCGAAGTGATAGGCCAAATCGGTTTCTTGTTGGATCTTCGTGTGCGTCAATGAGGAGCCGCGGGATAGAACAGCCTCGGTGACGGCCCCCACAAAATAGGATTGGATATTTTCACCCAGATAATGCTCGATGACGTTCGCCGAACTGTCTCGATCCAACAAAAGCAGGTTTCGGACATGGGTTTGACATTTGTGGGTGCCATCGGTCGTGACATAGACAATGTGGATGGGCCTGGGAAGGATCTTTCCTTCCGGAACCTTTAAAAATAAACCATCGGTGAAATAAGCCGTATTCAACGCCGCGAATGGGCGATTCTCCTCATGAAGGACTTTTCCAAAGGCACTGCCGATCGAGGCGTCATCCGCCTCTAAAATGGTTTTCATGACGGTCTTATCCGGCAAATCACCGATCTTGGATAGCTTCCTGACCAAGAACCCGTTCACAAACACAATGACATCGGAATGTTCCACGTCAAAATCGAGGGATCTCAAATGGTCTAAAACATCGACCGAGGGTCGCTCCACCCGACCCCAACAAAAATAATGCTTCATCAGCGAGTCCAGCGAAGTGTGCCGCCAAAACTCGGACTTGGTGGTCGGGAACCCGATCTTGGAAAAACGCTGCCACGATTTATCCCGCGCCTCTTTTATCCACGAAGCGGTCCCAAACTGTACCGCGTCTTCGAAAGGAAAATTTTCTAGTTTCATTTTGTCCATATCGGTCACGCTTTTACCTTCGCTGGATCGGTCAGCCACTCGTAGCCCTTCTCTTCCAGCTCCAGGGCCAGTTCCTTGCCGCCCGACTTGATGATGCGTCCTCCCGCCAGGACATGGATCTTGTCCGGCACGATATAATCCAGCAAACGCTGATAATGGGTCACCAACAGGACGGAACGCTTGGGACTCCTCAGGGAATTCACCCCGTCCGCCACCACCTTCAGGGCGTCGATATCCAGCCCCGAGTCCGTCTCGTCCAGGATGGCTAGCTTGGGTTCCAACACCGCCATCTGGAGCACCTCGTTCTTCTTCTTTTCCCCGCCCGAAAAGCCCTCGTTGACCGACCGTTGCAGCATGGACTCGTCCATCTTGAGGGGCTTGAGCTTTTCCTTCACCAATTCCAGGAAATCCATGGCGTCCAGTTCTTCCTCACCCCTGGCTTTGCGCAGGGCGTTCAGCGCGGCTTTCAGAAAATAGGTATTGTTCACTCCCGGTATCTCCACCGGATATTGGAATGCCAAAAAGACCCCGGCTCTCGCCCGGTCCTCCGGTGAAAGGGACAACAGGTCCTTGCCGTTGAACAGCACTTCCCCTCCCGTCACCTCATAACCCTCTCTGCCCGCCAGGATATGGGCCAGGGTGCTCTTTCCCGAGCCATTGGGCCCCATGATGGCGTGTACTTCACCGTCACCCACGGTCAGGTTGATGCCGTTCAAGATGGTCTTTTCCTCGACCCTGGCTTTTAGATCCTTGATGACTAACATTGGTTTCTCCATATTCAAGTTACTAGATTGATGATCCTTAACCGACGCTTCCTTCCAGACTGACGCTCAAGAGCTTCTGGGCTTCCACAGCGAATTCCATGGGGAGCTTGCGGAAAACTTCCTTGCAGAACCCGTTCACGATCAGGTTGACCGCGTCCTCGGACGACAATCCCCTTTGCCGGCAGTAAAAGACCTGGTCCTCGCTGATCTTGGAGGTGGAAGCCTCATGCCCCACCTTGGAACTGTCGTTCTTCACCTCGATATAAGGCACCGTATGGGCCCCGCACTGGTCGCCCATCAACAGGGAATCGCACTGGGTGTAATTGCGGGCGTTCTCGGCGGCGGGTTGAACGCGCACCATGCCCCGGTAGGTGTTCTGGCCGTGTCCGGCCGAAATACCCTTGGAAATGATAGTGCTGCTGGTGTTCTTGCCGATATGGATCATCTTGGTTCCCGTGTCGGCCTGCTGGTAGTTATTGACCACGGCCACCGAGTAGAACTCCCCCACCGAGTTATCGCCCTGAAGGATGCAACTGGGATATTTCCAGGTGATGGCCGAGCCCGTTTCCACCTGGGTCCAGGAGATCTTGGAATTCACCCCCCGGCAGGCGCCTCGTTTGGTGACGAAGTTGTAGATCCCGCCCTTGCCGTTCTTGTCGCCCGGATACCAGTTCTGGACGGTGGAATACTTGATCTCGGCGTTGTCCAGGGCCACCAGTTCCACCACCGCGGCGTGAAGCTGGTTCTCGTCCCTCATGGGGGCGGTACAGCCTTCCAGGTAGCTAACATAGGCGCCCTCGTCGGCGATGAGCAGGGTGCGCTCGAACTGGCCCGTCTTGGCGGCGTTGATGCGGAAGTATGTGGAAAGTTCCATGGGGCAGCGCACGCCCTTGGGCACGTAGCAGAAGGAACCGTCGGTGAAGACCGCGCTGTTCAGGGCCGCGAAGAAATTGTCGTTATAGGGCACGACCGTTCCCAGGTATTTCTGGATGAGCTCAGGATGTTGCTCGACCGCCTCGGAGAAGGAACAAAAGATCACACCCATCTCATAGAGTTTTTTCTTGAAGGTGGTCCCCACGGACACGCTGTCGAACACCGCGTCCACCGCGATGCCGGCCAGCATTTCCCTTTCCTGCATGGGCACTCCCAGCTTCTCGAAGGTCTTCAGTAGTTCCGGGTCCACCTCATCCAGGCTTTTGGGTCCGTCCTTCTTAGGGGCGGAATAATAGATGATGTCCTGGTAATTGATGGGAGGGTAGGTCGCGTTCTCCCAGGTGGGTTCGGTCATCTTGGTCCAATGGCGGTAGCACTTGAGACGCCACTCCAGCAGGAACTTCGGTTCCTTCTTCTTTTGCGAGATGAACCGGATGATGTCCTCGTTCAGTCCCGGAGGGGCGGAGTCCGCCGCGATGTCCGTGACGAAACCGTACTTGTATTCCTCGCTGGTGGCTTTCTCGAGGGTTTGATCCTGGGTCTTGGTTTCCATGGTTTCCTTTTTCATTTGGGCTGGGCCTGCGTCGTGCTTTCGACCAAGTCCTTCGGCTTGGAGACCGGACCAGCCGCCGTGACCTGGCGGTTGAGCCACTTTTCCATCTCCGGCTCTGGCAAAACCAGGTCGGTCAGCTTGCATTTGCGAAGATAGCCGGACATGGCCAGGTCCAGTCCCATCCAGAGGGAGCGGATGGCGCAGTCCATGGAATGGATGCAAGACTTATGCTCGGCTGTGGGGGTATCGCAGACCTCTTCCTGTTTGAAGAATTTCCCGCCCAGGGCTTCCATCACGTCATTGACCGAAATTTCCTCCGGGGGCTTGGAAAGCTGGTAACCGCCGCTTTGTCCCCGAAGGCTCTGGATCAAACCGCTCCTACGCAGAATGGCCATGATCTTGGCCACATAGGCCGGGGTCAGGCCTTCTTTTTGGGAAAGCTCCACAATGGTGGTATTGCCCTTGTGGCCCTTTTTGGCCATTTGGAGCATGCATCTGAGACCGTACTCTTCAGTCGATGAAAACTTCATACTTTTACCTCTTGCAGACTGCAAAAAATTAAATGGGCTACAAAGCAGTCTGCAACCCCAAAGATTCTGCAAGAATCGTGGGGTTACCATGAATGTAGCTAATCTATGAATAGAATGTCGTCAAACTGTACGAAAAAGTCAAGTATAGGCAGAAGTCTTATTAAATCAAGCTTTTTGGGGAAATTTACGTTGTATGACTACGGTGTATGACTGTGGAAGGAATCAGCGATGTTTTGTAGAACCGGCCTGACATTGATCACGATCACATCCCAGACCAATTTGGCTAAAAAGGTCACTTCGTGGGGGTAACAATAAGCCACAACCATTAACAGGGCTATGATGATGGCAAAAATTCCTTTTGTACTGCCTTCTTTATACATCTTTAACCCACCCCGGTAATGCCTTCAAGATCCGACGGACTATTATATCGATATTGGACGTTACATCGACCACTAAAGCGGCGTTTGGTTCCTGCAGGTCTCGAAATTGACTATCCAAAAGAAGTGGGTCAAAAAAATGACCATTCCGTTTCTTTAGCCTCTCTCTTATCCGTGTCTTACTTCCCTTTAAATGGATGAACCTCACATCGCCTCCACCCTTCAACACTTTCCGGTATTTCGCTTTCAAGGCTGAACAGGCCAGGACCGTCAGGGGCGAACTTTTTTCCCATTGTCTAATGAACTCCGACAATTTCTTAAGCCAGGGTGCCCTATCCCGATCGGTCAGGGGTTTTCTCTTCGCCATCTTTTTCAGGTTGGTATTGGGATGGTAGTCATCCCCATCATGGAAGGGACAACCCAACGCCTTGGCCAGACGCCGTCCCACAGTGGTCTTGCCGCTCCCTGCCACCCCCATCAGGACGATCACCATGACCACCTCAAATCGGGACCACTTTCAAATAGTAATCCAGGGTCCGCAGTTTTTTCTCGATGGTCCTCTCCAAATATTCCAGCAGGGTCAGAAGGATGCTCCGCAAGGGGGCCGGTTTGATCTTGAGGATCTTCACCCGGTCCATCGGCAGATTCCTGAGTTTCTTCAAAAGTTCCAGGGTCAAGGGTGTGGCCTTCAAGGCCGAAGGGCCGGAGGGACAGCAATCCCCGCACAAAGCCCCGCCTCGATGGGGGATAAGCAGGACACTGACCCGGTCCAGGGGTTTCTGGCATTCGGCGCAAGCGGTAAGCTCCAAGGGGTAGCCGGAGAGCTCGAGGAACCTCAGGCAAAAAGCGCAGAGCACCTGTTCCCTGGCCTCCGACCCTTTCCAAACTTCCAGGGTCTCCTTTATCAAGGCATAGAGTTCCCGGTTCGGTTCATGGTCGTGCAGGGATTGGATCAGGATATCGGAAAGAAGTTGGAGGATGCTGATGGAACCCAGGTCCTCCTTCAAGGCGTGATGGTCGTGAAGGACCTTGGCCTGGCTGAGCACATACAGGTCCCCGCCCGGCCTTTTGTTCAGGCCGAAGGAGGACTCGGTGAAAAGTTCCAGGGAGGAGGAAAGTTTGCTCTTGGGTTTACGGGCGCCCTTGGCGATGGCCCGGACCTTTCCGGCTTGAAGGGTATAGACCTGGCAGATGCGGTCGGCCTCGCCGTAAGCGAGGGTGCTGAGGATAAAACCGCGGACAGGCAGGTAGGCCAAAGCTCAGGCTTCCGACTCGTCAATGAAGGTGACGGTCAGGCCGGGGATATAGACCCCCACCACGATGCCCACGACCATTGCCACGAAGAAATCGAGCAGGGTGAACAAGATGCCGATCAGGGGGATCATGCTGAAAAGCCCCAGGACCATGCGGACCGCCATGAAGGCGATGACGTAAAGGACCAGGATCAATACCGTTCCCTTCATGATCCTCCACCGGTTCTTCCGGCAAAGGTCGTAAGCTTCCCGAAGGGATTCCCGGGCCGTCGACCCCTGGGATACCTGGGCCCTGGCCACCAGAGCGTAGACTGAAAAGAGGACCATGGCCACTACGAACAGGAAGACTAGGGGAAGGCCGATGAGGACCGAACATAGGATGACCGCGATGGTATTGAAATGGATGAGCGCCAAAGCCCCCACCACCAGCCCGGCGATCACGCCGAACACCAGGAATATGGCCGCTCCCAGCAACGAAAGCCAGCAATAAAGCCATATCATCGGCATCATGTACTGGAAGCCGTCCTTGAAGAATTGTTTCAGATCGAAGGCCTTTTCATCCCGTATCCATCTCCAGAAGCTGGAGTAAAGTCCGCTCTCGAAGACCGCCATGAGCATCAGCCACCAGGTGATCAAAAGGAAGATCAGCCCCACCACGATGCTCAGCCAGACCGGGTCGCTGAAACGGGCCACATAATCCGAGCCAAATTGGGACCAATCGGCGTCCTGCAGGTTCTTCATGTTGTCCATGATGAAGCTGGCGTACTTGGCGATGAGGGGCCCAAAGATGATGAGCAATACGATGATGATGGAGGCGTAAATAATGATGATGAGCCCGAATTGGACCAAGAAAAGGGGCCAAAGCTTCACGGTCCTGTCCCATGCTTGTTTAAAGACATCCATCAGGGACGGCAGTGTTTTTTCGGCTTTCATATTGGCCTTTGGAGACGGTTTATCTGTAATTGTTGAACTGCAGCGGCACCTTCAGGTCGGGTATGGCTTTCAAGAGCGCGATGGCGCCTTGCAGATCGTCCTTCGCCTTGCCCGACACCCGCACCTTCTCATCCACGATCGCCACCTGCACCTTGAGCTTGGAATCCTTGATCCGTTTGACGATGTCCTTGCAGACATCCATGGGCATCCCGCTGATGATCTTGACCTTCTGGTTCACCGTCCCGCTGAAAGCCGCCTCCGCCGTCTGGAAATCCATGGCCTTGGGGGAGATGTTGCGCTTGACGAACTTGCCCTTCAACACGTCCACGACCGCTTTCAGACGGTTGTCGTCGTCCGCCACGATCTCCAGTTCCTTGGTCGCCTTGTTCAGGGTGACCTTGCTGATGGAACCTTTGAAATCGTATCTCTGGGATATTTCTTTCATGGACTGGTTGACCGCGTTGTCCACTTCCTGCAGGTCCACTTCGGAAACTACGTCGAAGGAATAGGTATCCGCCATTCACTACCTCCTAAAAAACAATTGAACCCCAAGATATTTTGAACCACAGAGTCACACGGAGTCACTCATGCCGACCTTCTATAAAAATGTTTTAAAGAGGTCGGTATAGTACCGATTTCCATATTTGTTCATATGGAGAATCGGCACAGAGTAAAGATTTTGGCTTCAAGACAAATTTTTAATTTTAAAACTCTGTGTAACTCTGTGCGACTCTGTGGTAAAAGCCTTTTGTTGTTAGACTACGAATTATCGCTGTCCTGGTCGGCCGTATCGCTGTCAGGCCCGGGAGGAAGGGTGATCTCCACCACCTGGCCCGTCGTCCCCAGTATCCCCATGGGCTTGCCATTGAACTGTACATCCACGCCGCCCGCGTTGCCCAACCTCAATTTGAAATTCCTCAGCGCTTGGTAGGTCTTGACCTCGCCCTGGGCTAGGTCCACCTCCGAGCTCGATTGCCCGTCGTCCATGGTCACCAGTACCCAGGACTTGTCCAAACCCTTGAGGATCAGGTGCTGGTACTTGTCCGTCACGTTGATAGCGTCATAGGCGTTGGCCGCGGTGGGGGCCACAGGCTTGGGGGTGAATAACTTGATCTTCCCGAACCAACCTTTGGTCTCTTCCCATCCAAACACGCAGGCGCCCAGGATCACCAGAACGATGACCGCCTGGGTCATCCCGTTGGTCCATTTCCATTTGCGTAGCATCCTGGACCTTTGCTTCCGGATGGAGGGGTCATGCTGGGGCGGGCCCTCGAACTGGTCAGCGTCGACCATTTCCAGGTTCAGGTCGTTGGTCTCGGGACGGTTGAACACGGGGGGACGGTCCAGGGTGGGTCTCCATCCCAGGGTCCTTTCCATCTCGGCCTCGGGATTGCCCGGTTCGATCTTGACCTCTTCGGCCTTCACTTCCGATTTGAACTGGCGGGTCAGGAGCATCGGGTCCAACCCGGCGACCTTGGCCATGGCCCGGATGAAACCCTTCACGTAGACCTGGGACGGGAAGATGCTGTAATTATCGCTCTCGATGGCTTCCAGGTACTTGACCGGTATCTTGGTCTTCTTGGCCACATCCTCCAGGCTGATCTTCCTGGCTTCCCTGGCGTTTTTCAGTTCGGATCCGATGCTCATTAAAAGATGGCTCCTTCCACTATTTCAGTGCCCTTGGGTATTTTGAATTCGAACAGGTCATCCTTCAGCCCTTTATTATAGGTAAAGTTGGAGAAACGCGCCTTGGTAACCATCGAGGGCGTTGTCACTTCCATTTGGTAAGGCCACCAGTCTTTTTTGTGTATATAAACCCTCATTTTATCGAACCCGGCGTTGTCGACCGTGGGCATGAAAAGCAGTCCGACCTCGTCGTTATCATCCTTGATGATGGAAACCCGGCTGATAGCCACGTAGCGCTTCAGCTCCTTGCCCACTCCCAGATAGACCGGTCCCGAAGTGTCACCCTTCTCTTTGTGCTGTTGGTAGACCATCTTCTGGTCCGGTTGGTACATCTCCGCTAAGGGTCCCACCATATAGAGGAATTGCTCGCTGGGCTGGGTGTAATGGACCAGCACCTTGTTGGGGGATTTGATCTTCACCGTCCCCTTGGACTTTTGTTCCGTGCCCGACAGGGTGTCCTTCATTTCCATGCTCAAGTCCATCTGCACATCCTGGATGGCCGACTGGGCCTCCTCGACCTTATCCGTCACATCTGTCACGGACAGGGCTTTCTTGGGTTGGTCCGCCCAAACCGGAACGGCGAGGCAAACAAACATTAACCACAGAGACACAGAGACACAGCTCAATAAATTAGGAAAACCAAAATTCTGAATCAAATTTTTGTGTCGAAGTTCCTCTGTGGCTTTGTGGTAAGAGCTGTTCGCTTTATCTAACCCTGTTAGCTGTGTCTCTGTGCCTCTGTGGTGAAAGCCGTTCGCTTTATCTAACCCATTTAGCTGTATCTCTGTGCCTCTGTGGTGAAAATCATTCGTTTTATCTAACACTTTTAGCTGTGCCTCTGTGTCTCTGTGGTGAAAGATGTTTTGATCAGTTGTTTTTTTCATCTTCGTTTCCTTCATCCTCATCCTCGAATGGATCCGGTGCCGATGTTTGGACGAGTATCTTACGTGGTTTGTTACCATCTGCCGGGCCAACAATACCCCTTATTTCCATGTCATCCAGCAATCTGGCCGCCCTGCCGTACCCTACCTTGAGGCGCCGTTGTAAAAGGGAAGTGGAAGCCTGCTTGGCCCTCATGACGATCTCCACCGCCTGGTCGTAATACTCGTCCTCACTGTCTTCCGTTACCACGTCCCGGGACTTGGCGGAAGTAAGGTCCTCGGAGTAAATGGGCCCGCCCTGGGACTTCCAGAAGTCCGCCAGGCGCTCGATCTCTTCCAGCGTCACATAGGCTCCCTGAAGCCTCAAGGGTTTGGGAGCGCCCGAGGCCAGGTACAGCATGTCGCCTCGGCCCAGCAGGGCCTCCGCGCCGTTCATGTCCAGGATGGTGCGCGAGTCGACCTTGGAGAAGACCTGGAAGGCGATACGGGAGGGGAAGTTGGCCTTGATGATACCGGTGATGACCTCCACCGACGGCCTCTGGGTGGCCAGCACCAGGTGGATGCCCACCGCCCGGGCCATCTGGGCCAGACGCGTGATGGAATCCTCGACCTGGTCCTTGGCCGTCATCATCAGGTCGGCCAGCTCGTCCACCAGCACCACGATGTAGTACATGTTGTACTGGTCCGCCTCGCCCGCTTCCCTCTTCTGCGCCATCTTGGCGTTGTAAGTGTCGATGTCCCTCGCTCCCACATGGGCCAGGGCCTGGTATCTTTCTTCCATTTCCCGCACCAGCCACTTCAGGGCCAAGTGGGCTTCCTTGGGGTCGTTCACTACCGGAAGAGCCAGGTGGGGCAGGCCCTTGAAGATACTCATTTCGACCCTTTTGGGATCGATCAGCACCATGCGCAGGTCCTCGGGGGTGAGCTTGAAGATGAGGCTGGCGATGAGTGTATTCACGCAGACGCTCTTGCCCGACCCGGTGGAACCGGCGATGAGCACGTGGGGCATTTCCTTCAGGCTGGCCAGGCAGGAGGACCCGGCGATGTCCTTCCCCAGGGCCACGGTCAGTTTTTTGGTGGCTGATTGGAAATCGTCCTGGGCCAAAAGTTCCTTGAGGGTAACGATGCGTCCCTTGCTGTTGGGCACCTCGATGCCGACCGCCGCCTTGCCGGGGATGGGCGCCACGATGCGCAAGTGCCCGCATTGCAGGGCCAAAGCCAGGTCATCGGATAAGGAAGCGATCTGGTTGATCTTCACCCCCGCCGCCGGCTGGACCTCGTACTGGGTCACGGTGGGCCCGGGGTTGACGGCCACCACTTTGGCCTCGACGTTGAAGTTCTTCAGGGTCTCCACGATGGTGTTGCTGACCGCCTCGTAGTTATCCACCATCTTCTCGCTGAGGTCCTCGACCGTCTTTAGGATATGCACCGTGGGCAATTGCCACTGACGGATGACCCGGTGGGGCTTGGATGGTTCTTCTTCCTCTTCTTCCGTGCCCTTTTCTTCCTCGGCGAACTCGATGCTGGCCGCTTCCATCTTTTGCTTGGTCGTCATGGGGTCGCTTCCCCTGGCTTCCGCCAGGGCAGCCTCGACCATGTCCTCCGCCTCAGGCTCTGGCTCCGCCTCGCCGGTGAAAAGGGGTTTGGCCTTTGGGCCTGAAAGGGGCGTTTTGGACGCTTTGGGGGGAGGAGATATGACCACGGCCTTGGGCGGTTTGACCACCGGGACCTCTTCCTCGTTCTTGGGGACAGCCCTTTGTTTGGATTCGACCTTTTCCCGCGCCTTCTCCGCCACTTCGTGGGTCTGTTTGCGGGACTGCCATTTCTCGAACGCTTCCACACCCTTGTCATAGGCCATGCCGAAAGCCTTGAAGCCGTTCTCTTTCAGGAATTCCAGGCCCCGGCCGAAACCATCCAGCACCCCTTTACCCACGTTCACCAGGTGCTCTTCTTTTTCCAGGAACCAGGCGGACAGCACCAGCACCATCAGGCAGATGACCATGGTCCCGAACCGGGTCAGTACCGCTTCCATCCGGTCGCCGGCCAGCTCGCCCAGTTTGCCGCCCCATTCCACCCCTTCCCTCATTTGGGAAGCCGAGAACATCTGCACCCCGGGGAACATCACCCTCAGGGCCACACAGAAAGAAAGCAGACCCAGCAAAAGACCCAACAGTTTCAGGCCGGGTTTGGACAAGGGCTCGTCCGTGAACCGGCCGTAGGCGAAACGGAAAAGGACCAGCGGGAAGAACCAGGCGCAAAGGCCGAACCCGCTATAGAGGAAGTAGGAAAGGCCGGAACCGATATTGCCCAGCAGGTTGGGGTTGGAAGCCGTGGGTATCAAGGACAGGGCGATCAGTACGCCCAAGCACCCCGTGAGGAAGACCACCAAAAAATGATGGCGTTTGTCTTTTGTCATTGCGTTATCAAGCCTTTACGAAAGTATTAAACTGGCACAAGCACACCAGCCCAAAATAAAATTTTGCCACAGATACATGGGATTCATGAGATTTTAAAATCGTGATAATTTTAAACTCTTTCTTCGCCTATCCAATGCATCCCATGCATCTGTGGCTAATTAAGCCTTAGCCGTGCCTTTTATCCAACAATAAATTCAATTGATTTGACTATCTATGGCCTTGGGATTACGCCTTTCTCGGACAGTCGTGTGACACAAGATATCAGCGAAGAACCGAGATATAGACTCCGGGAAAGCGTTTTTTTGAGTCAGTTGGTGGCGGAAGTTCATTCTGGATTCAAAGTATAGACCATCCGAGAGGCCCATTTGAAGATAAATGTTTCTGCCGAACCTCGGCCTTTCATCCTGTAAAATGAAACCCCTCAAGCCGTCCTGACCCTTGAAAGGATCACCTTGCTCCTTCTCTACATCGCCTTCAACGTCGTACTGCCCATCTTCATCGTCATGGCCCTGGGTTACGCCCTGGCGAAATTTTTCCCCATTGACCTCAACACCCTTTCCAAACTGAACTTCTATGTCTTCATCCCGGTCTTCATGTTCTACAGCCTGCTCATCTTCAAACCCGGCAACCGGGAAATGGCGCTCACCGTTCTCTTCAACCTCATCCTGGCCGCGGTCACCTTCCTCGTCATGATCGGCGTCACCCGGGCCCTGAAGTTCCCTCCCGGCCTGGCGGCTTCCTCCACCTTGGGAGTGATGATCTTCAACTCCGCCAATTACGGCATCCCCATCGTCCAACTGGCCTTCCAGGGCGAGGGAGTGGCCATTCAGGTCATCACCATCACCACCATGAACATCCTTACCTATACGGTGGGCATCTTCATCGCCGGGGGTTGGGCCGAATGGCGCAAAGGACTTATCACCATCTTGAAGCTTCCCATCCTTTACGCCCTCTTACTGGCCTTGGCGATCCGGGGCTTGAGCCTGAACCTGCCCGACGCCTTCCTGACCCCCTTGAAATGGACCTCGGACGGGATGTTGCCCATCGCCCTTTTGACCCTGGGCGCCCAGTTGGGACAGGGGGGCATCACCCTGAAAAGCCCGAAGCAATTGTGGATCACCGTCGCCGGAAGGCTGTTGATCGGGCCCATCCTGGCCTTTTTGCTCATCAGCGCCATGGATATCCATGGGCTTCTGGCCCGGGTGCTTTTTGTTTCCAGCGCCTTCCCCACCGCCGTCATCACGGTCATTTTTGGCATCGAGTACGACAAGGAGCCCACTTTCGCCGCTGACGTGGTCTTTATCACGACCCTGCTTTCAGCTATCACGGTCACAGGCGCTCTGAGTCTTTCCACCATTCTTTTTTAGAAAAACGCACAGAGGTTAGATAGGAAGAATATGGGCAATCAGGACAAAAACCCCAAAAGCCTTTCCCACGCCAAAGACAAAGACCTTTTGAAGAACCCTTCCTACAAAAACATGATCAATCCCTATGAAAGTAAGTATCCCCAAAAGAAGAAGGCTGCAGATCCGGCAACACAAGCATTTCGAAAAACAGGGAGAAAAGCTGAAAAATAAGTCGAGAGGAAGCGATAAATGAAAAATCTATATATAAATTTGCTGTTCATCATGCTTATCGCTAATTTCAAATACTGTTTAGCTTTTGATTTAACAAATCCAAAAAACCTACCGAATGAAACCCAAACCAAAGTAGCAGAACAGAAAAAGCAACAGCAGAAAGATGACGAAGCTGAATCTACGCAGATTATTAGCCAAAGTGAAAATTCAGATAATGCCGCAAAGGAATATCTCGACAATTTAAAAAAATGTGTTCAAAAAAATGATTACACCTGGATAGCTGCTCATTTCAAATATCCAGTTTGCGTGGAAATAAATTGCCGTGAAGTTAAAGTTAATAATCCCCGGGAACTATTAAAATACAAAGATCAAATTTTCACGGATTTCATCAAAAAAGGCATTACAGATCAAAACAGAGATGAACTATTCGAAAAATACGACTTATATATGATTGGCGACGGCGAAATTTGGTTTGAGCCATTTGGTAATATCCAAAATATAACAAATTTTTACACAGGATATAGCGTCAACGAATGTTCAGGAATCGAACCTGAACCACTTCCACAAAAATATTACGGAGCTTGGGAGGTCTACCGAATACAAGAAGTAGGCGGGAGCATGAGCGATTCTATTGTCAAAGCCTCTGTTGGAAAAAAACTATACATAAATAAAAATTCCTTTGTGAATGAAACAAACTTGATGGAACCCAGTATGGAAAACGTCGAATGGATAACAACCGAGGAAGATTATTTCTTGGATGAATCCGGGTCAAAAGCTACATTAAGTTGGTATGACGTCCCAGAAGCTTTCCACAATAAAACTATTAATGTTTATGCTTGTTCCGGCGGACAAAAGCATTTGTATCTCGAAATAACCCGTCAAGACGAACTTGGTTTTTATTTTGACGGAAGACTCATTTTCTTGAAGAAGGTAAAGTGAATTCAACTTCTTTAATAAACTCCGTAGATTAATAAAGGACCCACTAAATGCTAAAACCCCAATCCAATCCTTTCCGGCAGGTGAAAGACCTCTCCGGCTTTTGGGAATTCATAAATAACAAAAATTATCTAGAGGGGTAATAAATGCGTTGTTTTACAGAGTCTTATAAAAAAACGAAAATAATCATATCCTTCATTTCAATTTACGCTTTTTTGTTTTTACCAACAGCGGTAAGACAAACCTTCGGAAAAGACGCTTCTGAAAATGAAAAAGTGGTTCTTTCCGATTTCCCTACTCAAGACCAACCTTCTCCGTCTGACCGAGAAAACTTGATGGGCGAATCAGCAAAGAATTTTTATTACGGGATTGGTGAACCTGTAGATTATGTAAAAGCGCGTTACGCCGCTATGCTCGAAATGGATCCGAGTATTCCAAAAATAGAGAATGAGGACACAGAGCATTTCTGCTCACCCGCCATATTGATGATGATTTACGCAAACGGGTACGGAGTGCAGAAAAATATCGATCTATGTATTCGTTTAGCACAATTGTATGTATCTGGCACGAGCTCGGAACTCGAAGCCCGAATTGAGCATTTGAAAAATATGAACTCCTTTTTCCATGGAATCTTCGATATTTGTGACGATGTGCCGCCCGATTCAGGTTATAGGTCTTTATGCGATGGAGGCCGCAAGACAAATGACTTCGTACGCGAAATGTTACCTTTCGACATTCAAAAAAGACTCCCAGATCAATCAAAATGGAGTAAGAAACAAATTAATGCATTTAAACATTTAGAAGACGTTAGCAACGACTATTTCACCAGAAGAACTTATTATGAATTGGATAATTCCGGCTCAGCCAGAAGTGAGATTGAAGAAGATGAAATGAATCAATTGGAGAATAATTTCTTAGAGGTTTTAAACTTATTAGAGAAAAGCCAATTCCCAAATTATTCTCAATCTGAATATAAGAAATCGGAATTCGATTTAAAAAATACTTATACCCAACTTTTAAACACAAGAAACTTTACCCTTGGTACGGTCAACCTTACTGGTATCAGGGTCACACAACGCAGGTGGATAGCTTATCAGGAAGCATGGATTCAATTCGCCGCATTGCGTTATCCTAATGTTCCCGGTGATTGCTTACGAAAAGTATTAACAGATGATCGAGATGCCCAATTATTAATTTTACTTAAACCAACCTACGAAATACCAATCGATTCATTAAGCCTCAAAGGATCAACCAAATGATCAACTCGCAAACAAAACAATGAAACGGTACTTAATATGGTCCCCATTACTATTGCTCTCGCCGCTGGGCCATTTTTGCGGTTCTTATTTCTGCGGTGCAGGTATTCTTCCCGGACAAATTGATTTTCTGTTTGATATCACAAGCTTCTTCATCCTTTCTTGGGCAATCCCCGTTTTATTCATTTTCATTGTCAAAGCAACTTGGACGACCCGGATATTGGCATTTATTTGCGCATTCACCATTCAATTTGCTTTGATCGCTTTAACCCCAGCCGGTGCCACCGCCGAAATGATGGGTATCGCCCACCGTTTAGGAAAGGAGTTTTCGGCCGATCAACTTCGCGAATGCGCTTCGGACCTTCGCCAAAGACATCTGAACGGAACACTTAAAGAACAAAAAAGAGGAAAAGTTCTAGGGGTTATGAACCCCGATAACGAATGGGCTCTCGTCGATGATTCAGAACTACCCACTTCGCTTCGCGGTCGTTTTTATCGCGTTTATATTCAGAAAGACCAAGCCAATAACGGCTTGAGCGTGGTTTTTGAAATCAAAATGTTTACTGGGATTGTTTGTGATTCCAGAAAATATGTAAGTGGATTCTTTGAGCACTCGATAGCGGATGGCGTTCACGCTTTTAGGTATGAACGACAATAAGGTTTAGTGTTTAGAAATATGAATTAAACTCTGTGTGACTCTGTGAACTCTGTGGTGAAATTGCTGATGCTGTTTTAAAGGACCTATCAAATGCTAAAACCCCAATCCAACCCATTCCGGCAGGTGAAAGACCTCTCCGGCTTTTGGGATTTCAAGACCGACCCGACCAACCAAGGCATCCACAAGAACTGGTTCAAAGGGCTCCCTTCCCCCCGCCCCATCGCCGTGCCATCCAGTTGGAACGAGCAATTCCAGGACACCAGCGACTACCTGGATGTGGCCTGGTACCAAACTCGCATCGACCAGCCCTGGGGCTGGGAAAACCAAAGGATCTTCCTGCGTTTCGGGTCGGTCAATTACCTGGCCCAGGTATGGCTTAATGGCGTCAATCTGGGAACGCACGAGGGCGGGCATCTTCCCTTCGACTTCGAGGTAACGGGCCGTCTCAAACCCTCCGGCAACCTATTGGTTGTGCGGGTGGACGGGCAATTGGCCCCCGACCGAGTCCCGCCAGGGCGGGTGCCATTCGACCCCAAGGACGCTTTCAACAACAGCTTCAACCCTCCCGCATCCTTCGACTTTTTCCCCTATTGCGGCATCCAACGCCCGGTCCTGCTTTTCACCACGCCCTTTGATTCCATCAAGGACGCCACCGTCGCCACCAGCCTTCAGGGAAAAAAGGGGGTGGTATCGGTCAAGGTGGATTGGGAGGCTTCCCCCGACCACCACATCCGGGCCACCCTGGCCGGCTTCGGCAAAAAGGTTTCCGCCACCCTGCCCCTCAAGGCTAAGAAGGATCAACTGGGCCTGACCGTGGAAAAGGCCAAACTTTGGGCCCCCGGCGCCCCGAACCTCTATCAACTGACGGTGGAACTGCTGGACGGCGACGAGGTGGTGGACCGTATCGAACTGCCGGTGGGCATTAGGACCATCCAGGTCAATGGCGACCGGCTTTTGCTTAACGGCAAACCCATCCGGGTGAAGGGCTTCGGCCGCCATGAGGATTTCCCCGTCACGGGCCGCCACCTTCCCCCCGCGGTCGTCATCAAGGATTTCGAGTTGATGCGCTGGGTCGGGGCCGATTCTTTCCGCACCACCCATTATCCCTACGCCGAGGAGATACTGGACCTGGCCGACCGGCTGGGTTTTCTGGTCATCGCCGAGACCCCGGCGGTCGGTTTGTTCTTTAACACCGAGGGCCTAGCCAAACGCCTGCGGCTTTGCCGTCAATACACCCGGGAATTGATCGACCGGGACAAGAACCACCCCAGCGTCATCCTCTGGAGCCTGGCCAACGAGCCCCATTCCCACCGGCCCCAGGCCCTGCCCTTCTTCAAGGACCTGGTGACCCTGGCCCGGGGGTTGGACAAGACCAGGCCTATCACCCTGGTCAGCTACATCGGGGAAAAGGAATCGGCGTTCCAATATTGCGACGTGGTTTGCGTGAACCGTTATTACGGTTGGTACAGCGAGCCGGGGGACCTGGACAAGGCCTGCGTGAGGCTGTCGAAGGACTTGGACGCCATCCACCGGCGTTACCGAAAACCCCTACTGGTAACTGAGTTCGGGGCTGACGCCATGCCCGGCACCCACGCCGACCCGCCCGAGATGTTCAGCGAGGAATACCAGGCGGAGTTGATCGCCCGATACGTGGAAGTGTTGGATAAGAAGCCCTATGTGGCCGGGGCCCATGTTTGGAACCTGTGCGATTTCAAGACCGCCCAGGCCACCCATAGGCCCGGGGCGATGAATTGGAAGGGGGTTTTCACGAGGGACCGCAAGCCGAAGCTTGCCGCGCATCGGCTGAAGAAACTTTGGCGAAAACAAACCAATTCTTAGCCACCGATTAACACCGATGAACACTGATGGATAAAATTAAAAAATCTTTGGGGTTTTAACCAAATTATTATCGGAGTTTATCGGTGTTCATCGGTGGCAAAAAGAGATTCTTGTTTAGCTGTGTCTCCGTGTCTCTGTGGTAAAAAAATCCGTTAAAAGGAAACAGCATGACATCAAAACTAAACCTATCCCCCCTGACCGCCTCGATGAAAAAAGGCTCGGTCTACATCAACGACGGTTCCAAGAACATCGCCATGATCACCCCGGAGATATTCTCTGAAGGCTGGGCAAAGAACGTGGTGGATGACGCCTTGGACGCCGGGGCATACGACGGCATGGTCCCCTTCGGCCCCATCGGCCTGAAAACCTCCCTGGCTTCCTGGCCCGCCCACCTCAAATTGAGATTCACCCTGACCCCGGTCAAACCGGTCGAGGTCATCCATATTCGGGTGGTGGTGAACCTGCCTTATGACCATTGGGCGGGGGCGAACTATCAGTTGGGCCAACAGTTAGGGGTCGTTCCGAGGGAAAAGCCGGCCAATAACAAGATAGCGGAAGGTGATTCCTCGACCTTGACCCTGGGCTCGACCGGGGACCTCCAGGGACTTCGGATCGTCATGGAGGCGCCTGGCCTGCATACCGTTCTTCAGGACAACCGCCAATGGACGCCCTTACTGCACGCCTTTGTCACTCGTAATGAACCGGCGGATAAGCCGTGGGCGTGGAACGCAGGGGAGGAAAAGACCTACGAGTTCAGCCTGGCCTTCACCCGCCCAGTGAAAATAGTTTAGTTTTTCGGTTTGGTTGTCATTGCGAGGAGCGTCACTTCATTGGTTGTAGCGACGTGGCAATCTCAGTTATTGGGTACTAAATTAGCCTTAGTCTTTGAATTCGAAAACATCCCATGAACTGAGATTGCTTCGCCGCATAATTCGCGTCTCGCAATGACAGTCCTAAAACTCAGACTGACTCGTATTTGCGTCGTCCGGCCGAGTAAGACAACACCATCTTCGCCTGGTTCTCCCCGATATTCTTGATGCCGTGGGCCGTTCCACCTGGGACAAAGACCGACTCCCCCGGTTTCAGGATGACCCTTTCATGCTCGAACGAGACTTCCACCGAACCCTCGACCACTGAGATGAACTCATGGCAGTTGGCGTGGATGTGAGCAGGGGAGGTCATGCCAGGCTTTACTTCCATCAGGGCCACGCTCATGCCGGCCCCTTCCACCAGGGTGTCGTCCAATACCCATTCCATGCTTCCCCAATCCTCATCGTTGTGCTTGGTGCGGATAGGTTTGGTTTTGTTAAAGCTGACTCTCATGTTTCCATAACCCTTCAAGATAGAAGCGACTATCCTCCCGAACACGGGGGGATGATTTTTTGTTAACATTAACAGGCAGACAGACCCGAATGGGAGTTTCCATGAAACAACTAAGGCTTATCCTCATCCCGATCGTCTTGGCTTACCTGACCATTGTAGCCCTTTATGTGGGCTTTCAACGGAGCTTAATTTTCCACCCGACCCCGTCCTCGGGCGTCACCCCGAAATTCTATTCCCTGGACTATCAGGATGTTTATTTCCCTTCTTCCGACGGTGTGACTTTGAACGGTTGGTGCATCCAGCACCCGCGTTCGGGGAAAAAAAGACCCTTCCTGCTCTATTGTCACGCCAATGGTGACAATCTTTCCGACCTGGCCAATGTCACCCGGCTTTTTTACGACGACGGCTTTGACATGTTCTTTTTCGACTACCGTTCCTACGGCAACAGCCAAAAAGCGCCCGTCAGCGAAGCCGCCCTCGACCGGGACGCTCTCTCGGCCTATCAATGGGTGAAAGCCAAGGGGATATCGGACGACCGGATCATCCTCTGGGGCCATTCCCTGGGTTCTTCCGTGGCCGCCTGGCTGGCGACCCAAACCCATCCCGCGGGACTTATTTTTGAGGGCGCTTTCCCGTCCATTTATGACGTAAATCGCCAAAGGAATCCCTGGCTGTTGGTATTGCCCTTCATGATCAAGGATAAATTCCAGACCGCTTCCTATGTCCAGCAAAGGACCTGCCCGCTCCTGGAATTCCACGCCGAGTTGGACACCATCATCCCCATTCAGTTAGGCCAGAAGGTCTTTGAGAAAGCGGCGGAACCCAAGCAATGGGTCGTGGTGAAGGGCATCAACCATAATGATTTCCCCAGCGTGGCGAATCAATACAAGCCGATCATTCAAGCGTTCGTGGAGAAATGTTTGGTGGGGAAAGAGTTGTAGGCCCGGATTCCGGAATTTTTATCGTTTTGAACTTAACAAATACCTTTACCTACATTAGCCTGTATATGTTTGAGTTTTGAATAACTTTCGCCCAGGAATGTTATATGGAATACGTGGTTTATTGTGACGAAAGTCGTCAAGACGGGTCTTTAAAAAATCCTTTTATGACCATCGGCAGCCTTTGGCTGCCCCGTGATAAAAAAAACGCAATCACCCAAGAATTCAAACATTTATGCCGTGAATTTAAACTTAACTCCGAGATCAAATGGAGTAAAACCAGTCAAAAAAGTTTGAACTCCTATAAAAAACTCGTCGATTTTTTCTTTAAACATCCGGAAATAAATTATCGCGTTATTGTCGTTGACCAAAGAAAAGTGGACGCCGCCTTATATCATCGTGGTGATCAAGAATTGGGTTTTTATAAGTTTTACTATTTGCTTTTAATTCAATGGCTCACGCAAGGCAATCAATACCTGATTCTTTTAGATTTTAAGCAAAACAAAGGTTCGGACAGATATTCGATGCTTCGAACCGTCCTTGATCGTAAGCTGAAAGGAACCGCCTGGATTTCCGATCTGACCATCATCGATTCCGCGCAAACACCATTGGCCCAACTTTGTGATTTACTGACTGGTGCAGTTTCGTCGACTTGGTGTAATGATCTGAAACCAAAAAGCGCGAAAGAAGATCTGGCTTTGTATATAGCGCAGAAATGTTCACCCAATTCCCCTCCGCAATTTCAATCATTGAAAGTAATTTCTTCAAGCCCCAGCATAAGTAAATTCAACATATTTAAAATCGACCTTAAATAGGAAGCTTGATCTAAATGGATTTGAAGTCAATCATCATTCCCACTCAATATCTCAAGACTTCGGAAATTGAATTACTCGGAAGGCAAAAATACCGAGAGTTATACCTGACCCAAGGTAAATTCGGTATCCACTCAACACATGACCAACAACCGGTTTTCTTTTGGGAGGATCGATTCAACCACGCGTTTTTCACTTCTTCGGATCGCGCCAGATATCCTGACCGCAAGGATATTCTCGCTGTTGAACGGATTGAAAGAATGGCATGGATCGGGAAAGTGATATCGGGACAAGTACCAAATACAGGCTGTTGGGAAGGCCCCAGCCCAACCGGCAGACGGAAACCGCCCAATCGGTTTTATTTATCTTCCGATTTTCTTTACATTATTTGGTTGGAACCACGGTATGAAGGCGGCTGGAAATTTTCGACCGCTTATTCGGCGCTACCGCCGGTCATCCGTAAATACTGTGGGCAAGCAAGGAAAATTTGGGCTTATAAATAAAAAAGCCCCGTGATTGATGGGCTCACGGGGCCAGAAGCCATGTCCAACGCCATAAGGCGAGGAGTAACTGCTTAGTTACCTAAGCATCAAAAAAAGAATACTATCGTATACCAAAAAACGCAAGGGGTATTAAGCCTGAATTTTCAATGTATTCCACGCCGAGTTGGACACCATCATCCCCATTCAGTTAGGCCAGAAGGTTTTTGAGAAAGCGGCAGAACCCAAGCAATGGGTTGTGGTGAAGGGTATCAACCATAATGATTTCCCCAGCGTGGCGAATCAATACAAGCCGATCATTCAAGGATTCGCGAATAAATGCCTGGCAGGAAAACAATAGAGGAAGAAGAGCTTTAGAGGAAATATTAGCGATTCAGAATCCCGAGATTATCTTTGACCCAATCAATTTTATTCCCATTCAATTTTTCAACAACATTCCAATATGAGCTAAGACTTAATTGATCACAAAAATCATGAAGTGTTTCCTGTTTATTCAATTGGGATGGCGGCCAAGCCTTTTGAAAAAAAGAAAAGGCTTTGTCGCCGTTACCGCTATAAATCAACTCAAGCATATAAGCGAACATTTCAACTGGCGGTTTATTATTTAGCCACATTTTATCATTTTTGATAATTTCAGCCTTGCTTCTTAATGTTTCCTGATCCGGTGGGTCTTTATGCATTTCCACATAGTCGATAAGAATATCCGGTGGATTTTGATCATGTTCATATATCAAGTTAGGAAGATTCTTTTCATCGATCGGATATATCCAATCGCTAAATACATTATCCGGTAAACGCTCTACTTCTTTTCCATCTTTTCCTTTTGAAGTCTGCGATTCGGTAATTTCCCACTTACCCGTGCCACATTCTTTTGATTTTTTATAGCGTTTTTTCCAGTCTTCGTTATTTATTGCCTGAATTTTTATCAAACCACCTATCGATTGACTTATCCAAATTTCACCTCTGCCGAACGACACACCCTGCCATGTACTAAAAACACTTTCATAACTGAAATTTTCCAACACCGTTCGAACTCGCTTATTAAATATGTTGTCAAAATTTTCTAAAAACTCTTTTCGTGTTCCAATCTTTTTCATTGTATCGCCGACATGAACGCAGAAAGGGTAATCAACCATACCTGATATTGTTTGTTTGTCATTATTGGTGAATGCTGTTTTTAATTCGCAAATAAAATTTATTACTTCCGCCTGATTCACACCCGAACGACTCATGTCATATTTATTTTTGTATTTATCCGCATCTTGATAACACGCTTTAATGTCATAACCATCCGATAACGCAATACCAACATTACAAAATATGAAAACGAGAGATATGAATAAAAGGTTTTTCAGAACATGCATCCCGATACCCCTGAAACTTACGATTAAATAAAAAACTAATGCTCATTTAAATATCGTTAGTTTGTTTGTGTTTATTTACATCCGTTGGAGCAAATAGAAGGCCCCATCCAGGATCAGGACCATCTTTTTGCGTTTGGCGTCAAAGATCACGTCGCGGAAATTGTAATTCTTGCCATTCACCTCTTGGGAATGGAAGTAATAAACGTCATCCGTAAAATTGAAATCCTTGATCCTCACCGAGTTCTTCACATAAGGATTGAACTCCCCGCATTTTTCAGCGGGTATCTTGCCCGGATGCACTAATATCTCGCACTCGAACTGCGTGCCGGACAATTTCACCGTGAGGATGTTCGATTTGATGGTCGCGATCTTCCCGATATTCTTTCGGGCTTCCCTCTCCGTGACGCTTGGAATGGGTATCTTGAAATTGACGACCTTCCAATCCCCGTCAAAGTTCAACCCGGCATGCGCGTAACCCATCGTTAAGGCTAGGAAGATGATCAGATTTCCGAGAATTTTTTTGAGCATCGCATACCCCCGAGGTTTTTTTACTGCCTGTGCCGGTTGCCCTTCAAACTATATTACTTATTCTCATTAACCCAAATGACATAAAAATACGACCAATCTTTCGAGCTACCATCCGTACTATATCTAGAAAGCGTGATCTTTTTCCCTTTCAACCATAAACCCGGATCCGAAGGTATATATCGTTTTGGATAAAGTCTTCTTGTATCAAAATCTCCTATACGATCAATCCGGTGTTGATTCTCTTCTTTATTATCCCAGTTATATTCACCGTACTTTAAGTCAAAAACTTTTCCGTCCGTAAAACGAATATGGAAATTAAGGTTTACGCCATCATCTCCAAATATTTTATTGGTTTCTATCACGATACCTTCTCGATCACTTCTTGTTTTATCATTCAAATAGAAAGGTTCCTCTTTCACTTTTTTAGCTTCTTTATCATAAAGGAATGCATAAACCGGAAAGATTTCAGGGGACCAACTATTAGAATTTGAAGATTGACCATTCTCATTTCTAAATTTTTCGAAATTTAAAGTATTCCGCCGCATTAATATTGGTTCTTCGATCAAATGAATTAATTTTCCATTCTCATATTTAAATAATCTCCCAATAAAATAATTACTTTTATAAATAGGGGTTCCACTCTGCATAAGCCATTCGGTTAGTAGTAGTTTGAAATTATTTGTCTCAAATGGGAAACAACTAGGACCATAATCCTCCACAGAAAATTGCAACGGTTCAGTCTCTCCAATAGGCATTTTAAATATAAATAAAGTCCAAAACGTCCCACCAAAACCATTCGAGGCGCCATCATAATTAGCGATCATTAGTACGTTTTTGCCATCACCAGCCAAATAAGCCTTCAACACTTCAAATCCCGTTGTTCCGCCTTCAAAGCAATAAGTTGGCCATTTATAAATTTCTTTGCCATTTTGGATAAACACAAACTCGCAATTTCCATCCTTCTCATTGCGTCGCACACAAACCGATTCCGAAGGTGAATACGTTATGCAATTCGCCCTGTCATATCCGGTGAATTTCATTTCAACCATTTCAGTGTATTGATAAAGATTTTTGTCGCTGGAAAACGCAGGCAGGAAAGAAGAAATAATAATCATCAAAACGAAAAAGGAATAAATTTTCATATACACTCTCGTTACTAGACCTTTACTTCATAAAGCAAATTCAGGCATTTGATCCCAGGTTCGACCTTCCAACACACGTCCATTCTTTTTCTTCCAGACACCGCCCCATTGTTTGAAGAAGAAAGGCACTTTGGCTTTCTTGCATTGTTTGCGGATATCAACGGCCCAATCTTTCTCCATGGGTCGTGCGCCTGGCCCTGATTCCCCGCCCACAATGACCCAATGGATACCTTTCAACTTCAAATTCGGTATCGGACCCAGCAATGGTTCCAACGAAAGAAATTTGATCTTGGCTTTTGTTTTACGCAATGAATCAATGCGGTAGGTGAATTTATCGGATTCAACGCTGACCCCCATCCAAATATTGGGAGTCCATTGAAAGTTCGGGCTCAACTTTTCAAGCCGATCAGCCCTTTTCGTCAATACCTGGAATTGATGCCAATGTGCCTGATTCATTACCTCAAATATCTGCTTAACGAATTTCACGGGTATATCTTGGTGAAATAGGTCGGACATGGAATTCACAAAGATGGTTCGTGGTTCTTTCCAGGAAAGAGGCAGTTTCAGGCGGTCCGGCCAAGTTTTCAGGTCAAAACCCTGTTCATAAGGATGGTTAGGGGTTCCCCGCCATCTTTCGGCGAAGCGTTCCGCGTAACAGTTCGCGCAGCCCGCGCTCACTTTGTGGCAACCCGTTACCGGATTCCAGGTGGAGTTGGTCCATTCGATTGTGGAAACTTCAGCCATTAGCTTTTACCCCTATCCCGGTACTTACTTAAAATATCTTCAACGATTCTAGCCCCAACCGGATTCTGCGATGCAAAAAACAAATAGTAAACTGTCGCCCCTTTGGAATTGCGCATCGGTATAGGCTCCGGCACATAAGAAAAACCGGCAACCTCTTTTAACCTTTTTTTGAATGCATTTACAATAGCTGAATTAGAATCTGGTACTTTTTCCGCCCATCCAAATAAATTACCTTCCGTTTCATAAACAACGTTTTTCCAAGAATCACTGCCCCAAAATGCGTCCATGCGAGCCGATTGAGATGGCTCCACTTTTTCCGGGTTATGCCAAAGAACATTTTGGTTCATGTCCATCACCGGAAAATTCAGAAATATTTCCAAGCTTTCCATTTGACCGGCTTTTGAAATGACATCCCAATTCAAATGGAGTCCATAAGGATCGAGAAGACAAAGCCCGCGTCGAAAATCTTTGTAACTAATCTTTGGGAAAACATCTTTTAACAGAATCTCATTACAGTCACCCTCAAAAAGAAAAACGTTGGTTTTATCTTTTGTTAGTTGTTTAAGAGACTGATACCTTTCTTTATCCAAATCGATCAAATAAAGCTTTTTGAAAGGCGGGTCAATTTCCAATGCGTTGAGGGGGCTACCAGGTATTAGCTTTCCAGTTTCTTTTGATAAATGCACTCCCGCGCCCGCAAAAGCATCAACATAAGCATGTTCCCGGATGAATTTTTGACCGGTCAAAATCTTCGAATAGGCCGATGCATAGTCTTTAATAATATCGAGTTTTATTTCAGACCAATAATTGATTGTATCGAAATTAAGCATATATAAACCGGCCTATACAATTTTTACTTATTACATTCTCTGGAGCAAATAGAAGGCCCCATCCAGCACCAGGACCATCTTTTTCCGTTTGGCGTCAAATATCACGTCGCGAAAATTGTAATTTTTTCCATTCACTTCTTGGGAATGGAAGTAATAAACGTCATCCGTGAAATTGAAATCCTTGATCCTCACCGAGTTTTTCACATAAGGATTGAACTCCCCGCATTTTTCGGCTGGTATCTTGCCCGGGTGCACTAATATCTCGCACTCGAACTGCGTTCCGGATAACTTCACCGTGAGGATGTTCGATTTGATGGTCGCGATCTTCCCGATATTCTTTCGGGCTTCCCTTTCCGTGACGCTTGGAATGGGTATCTTGAAATTGACCACCTTCCAATCCCCGTCAAAGTTCAACCCGGCATGCGCGTAACCCATCGTTAAGGCTAGGAAGATGATCAGATTTCCGAGAATGTTTTTGAGCATCGCATAGCCTCCTGGGATTTACTTCAAATATCTTACCAGCCACTTTTCACTGAGTCTTTATTTAACAAAAATTACGTCCGTACACCAGCTTTTAAAACTCTGATAAAACTCGGTATTACCATAATCCTTTTTCAACTCAAGGATCGTTAATCTGGCCTCATCAGTATTGTGCTTCGTCCAATCCGCTTTTTTATTAAATATGGGCTCGTATTGTTCATTTTGAATCGCAAATTTATAGCCGTTTTGTTCTATCGTCTGAATGGAAGCAATACTCGCAAGGCTCTTTGCTGTCAGTTCCCGATCAGCATTCGATTCAACCGCCTGTTTCAAAAAGCCAATACCTTTTTCATTGTAATCCTGACAATCCGATGTGAATTTCTTATACCTCTCTTCTAATAGTTCAGTGGTACCCGGCATCCCTAAAGGGAATTTTTCAATCATATCAGGGTAATAAGTGTGGATATTTGAGGACGGGTTGGGTCGGCGAAATTCCGGCCAACCGGTTAGATCTTCTGTTCCATAGATATTACCGATCTCATAACAAAGGGACGCAAAATTTTTCGAATGAGCGCTTTTTGCTTTTTCCCATTTTTTCATCAAGCTGCTCATCATTTGGGTATATTCCAATATATTCATACTTTGCGTTTTGGCATTTTGAATAACATGACGATTCAAGGGGTTGAAAGAAACAGTTTTATATTCGATGTATGCCGTATCGGAATAAAATTGCTTATTGTGCCAATCAACTTTATCAGAGCTTTTTGTCGAATGGCTCTTGGGCATCGATTTCAATACTACCAACGCTCCATCATAATCATCGTTCCGTATTCTTTTGACCGCTCTGATCAAACACACATCACTTACAGTCAATGCTGACTCTTTAATAGCCAATCGGTCTAAAGATGTACCATTCTTTCCTTTAATGAGATTCTCCAACTTTACTAATTCTTCTTCGTTGGCGACGGCATCCAAAAGGAAATTTGTTGGTTGTAAATCAAGATTAAAAGGCACTATATACATTGAAGTTGACGAGATTCCATAAGGCCCTTTGGCTGACGCAAAGCAAAGGATGGATCTTGGGAGATCTCCGACCGTTAAGAACTTTTCACCAGCCAAAACCCAAAGTGAGTGGTATAGACCCATGTTGTGCCCGTCGGAACCTAGCGTCTTCGCCCATTGGATATCGACCAATAAACTTTTTTGCGCGGATAGCGAGAATGTTTTTTTATCTTTTTGCAATTCTAAAAGAGTACCTATCAGATGGATCTGTTTACTAAGAGGGGTCTTTGCTTTCATTGTTTTAAGCGCTGACTGATACAAGACATCCGCTTTGACTGTATCGCCTTCTAACAATGCCAAATATGAGCCAGCCATGTTCCATAAAGACTTTTGTTTAACTTCCGGATCGGCGCCGACTTTTTGGCATAGTTCAACTAACTTCGCGTATTTTTTCTCTTCGTGAGTCTGGGCTGCAATCTCCTTAAATTTATCCACGATTGAAGATTTTTCTTCTTCAGTTTTTGCCCCGACCAAGAAGAACCTATCAGTTAACATATCTTCGTTCTCCACGCGTTGAAGAATACGCACTAACATCGCTTCAGTTTGGGCGTCGTTTTTTCCGTGAGCGGCCATATTCTCAAGTACTTCCGAGGAAGTATCCCGATTATCCCGCAAGCCCATTAAATAATAAGCGGTTGTGATCTTATGGTCGTTGGTCAGGCTTTTGATGAATGCTTCATGTTCTTCGTAAGTGAAGGCGTGTTTGACTGAAAATAAACACATGGGTCTTAAGGGAAGACATTGGTCCGATACTTCAGCGTAAAGGGTCAATGCTTTTGTCTTATTCCCTTTATGAAGATAAACACCCGCAAGGTCACCCATAGCCCTAAAACGCGTATAGGTTTGAATACTACTTGGCCCTATTACTTGGTTGTAGATCTTGACCGCTTCCTCATCAGGTCGTTTCATCAAGCCGATCATTCGGATCAATTGAAACCCGTATTTCACACGGATGAATTCATCGACTTTCTTGTCATAGGCCCTTTCTATCGCTTTTTGATAGAAGGGCTTCAATTCCGTTTCAGGATCACCCTGGTAATCAACCCATTTTCTTAATTTCTCATCATATTGACCCCCATTGATAAATCGGTCCATCACGGGATTGTATTCAACTATGAATTTCGAGTAATCAATAGCATCGGGAAAGGATTTAAAAGCTTCGATCATGGTACGTTGTGGAACGCTAGTTAACCATTCGTTCAACCCTTTAAATCTTTGTTGGTAGTAACTATCATTCGCACTTTTCACAATTTCTTCTTTAATCTCCCCGCCATAAATAAGCGTGAATATTTCTTGGCGATTGATCGAGGTTGGTCCCTTGGAGTTGAAATAGGTTATCCACTCATCCAGGTTCGCCGACTCGGTATTGCCTGTTTCGGACCAAGGTTTTTTTGCCCAACCGTAATAGTCATAGTTTGAATCATCGGGCGTTGGTGTCTCGAGCCCATAATTTTGCGAAGAATATAAATAATCATCTTTGAATATTTTTTCTTTAACGATCGTTGGTTCAATGAACGATAGAGAATCCATCGTTTCGGGCCATTCGTGTTCTACCGCGCAGGGGAAAGCGGAATTAACCGAACCCATCACTAAAATAAATACTAATTTCGAAATCGCTTTACTGGTTGAATAGCAGACTGAATTTTTCATCATTGCCTCCGCTAAATTGACGAACCAAAGATAGATCGTAATGAAATAGAGAAAGAGTGATTGGGCTCTTTCTGGCGTGGTCTTTAATATAACCTAACATTTCACGGCAAGCCTCAATATCCGCCTCATCCAACTTAACAAAATCCCCTTGCAAAACACGGTTTTCAGAAACAATGGTTCTTTGCGTGGCCGCGAATATGTTTTTCTGGGTCCGCTTTAGATCAGGGTTGCTTTCGAGGGTCTTCCGGTTGGCCCCTTCCAGAACCCGGATAAATTTATGTTCTGAATTGAACTGGATACCCCACGAAAAGACCGGAAGGGCGATATCCAGAGGGAGGGGATATTCGCTGAAATGCGCCAGGTATTTCTTCGCTTCCCCGACATCCAATATGGAATTTTCATTCTTAAATACTTTTGGGGATGACGTGTGATAGATCATCAGAACCCCGCTGTCCACTGGTGGAACACCTGTGGCGGAAACGTATTTGATCTGGTGTAACCTTATCGTGCAGGTGAGAGTAGCCCCCGGGAAAGCCTTCGAAACCCTTAATTTCAATTTATCCAGCAACTGAAAGTAATTATGTCGTGTTTGAGGTATCCAATCACAATCGACCTGTAATTCGGTGATCCTTGGACAACCCGTTCTTTTCGATATTTCAGAAACGATCTGGATGATGTTCTTGGCGAGCGCGTCGCTTTCCTTAGGTGTTGCCGTCATTTGGATGGCTTTGGGTGTGATGAATATGACAGGAACTACCTTTTCGACCCAGACGGTACCCTTTTTGACGGTCAAAACATTTGAGGGAACCGTTGTTCTATATTTCTCATCCCATAAGACATCGAAAAACCGCACATACATCTTCTTCAATGAAATGGATTTGAAAAACTCATAGTCAGCGGCATCGAACGCAAGTGAGGTTTTCCAGTAATAGAAGGACGGTATAACTTTGATCTTCATTGAATTAGAACCACAACCAATCAGACCGAGGATGAACAAGGTTAAAAGGCAAGCAAACAACGATCGGGATGTTTTTTGTTTGAGATTCACGGAAATCATATAAACCACATTATAAACAAAAGGGGCATGCCAACCGGCATACCCCTTTGTTCTCCCAAACCCTAAAAGCTAGTTTTTACCGCGGGTATTCGGCTGAGTATTGACCTGCCCCCGTTCTTTGTACCACTTCCTATCTCACACCATAAGCCCAATTTGTTGAACCCATTAGCGGCATAGGCCTCGTCTTGGGTTCTAAA
>Ga0326728_10001460_pt1 | contig 83173 bp, 78 predicted proteins | sample MB3enrmetagenome_FD_207602 | JGI IMG/M metagenome (GOLD analysis project Ga0326728, IMG submission 207602) | Lab enriched peat soil microbial communities from McLean, Ithaca, NY, United States - MB31MN | ecosystem: Environmental > Terrestrial > Soil > Wetlands > Peat | place: USA: New York...
GAGCCCGCCTCCGCTTCACCGGCCGGAATCCATGGTGTACCCACCGGTCGAAACAGTCAACCACCACCTAACGGGGGCTGGGGAATTTTCGACCGGCGATTTGGGGAGTTTTCATCCGGCGTTGACAAAACTGTACAATGGACCGCGCTGTAGCATGAGCGGCGCCCGTTCCATGTGGGTGTTATCCGGTATTATCGGAAACTATCCTGCGCGCAGATTGCCACGGCGGACACCGACGTTCGGCGCACCCGTTTCAGCGAGACGCGCCTTTCAGGTGCGCCCCTCACAGGCTGGTCAACGCCTTTTGAATCGGTCGGAGCCAGCAGCCCGGCCCGTGGTAATCCCCGGTGTCCACGTGATGTTCGGTCCTGCAGCACAAGCTTGGTCAACGGATTCCTCCATTGCTTAACGTCAGCATAATCCTGCGTCAGCAAGTCCGCTAGGTGGAGTGACCGAGGGGCAGCTTGATCCACTCAGCGTTTCAACTTTGCGTTTATGCGAGTCAGCGGCCCGCAGCCGGTCCCTGTTGTTCTGGCCTCAGATCCCTCACCAGCCGCTGAAATGCCACCTGGTAGGAGTCGTGATCCCTCCAATTGCTGAAGTCCGGAATGAAGTACTCGCGGATCTCGCGGGCGGAATCTTTCCCGGTGTCGGCGTCGAAGCACTTCCACCCTTGAATCCTCTCGAAGGGAACCAAACTGATCGGGAATAGCACCTGCCGGTTTTCGGCGAGTTCCTTCTGGCGCGCGTAAGCGATCTCTGTCTTCACCCACTCGCTGTTCATGCTGTGGTCGGAAAGAACGAGCAGCAGACGGTCGTTGAGGCGAACCGCTGCGTCGATCTGCTCGTAGAGTTTTCTGCCGCCTCGGATGTCGTGTTGCGCATACCAGCAGTGCACACCGTGGTTCTGCAGGTCGTTGTATAGTTGCTGTGCAAACTCTTGGTCCACGGTCGAGTAACTGATGAAGCACGAGTTGCGGTCGCGCCCACCGGAAGTGTCGGTTTCCGCACTTGGCTCTGAGCTCGACCTGCGCTGCGCCGCACTATGCTGAAAGAACTCGCGGAATTGCGTAAAGAAGCCTTCCGATAGTTCGTCTATCCAGTGATCTGTCGTGGCTGCGGGCAAATCAAAGCGAGACCCCAAGGCGAGCATCTCCGCGCGATCAAGGGGAAACGGGATGTGGAGCTTCCTGGCGCCGAGTGCCTGACTGAACTTCACCGCGAACAGGAAGATGGCTTCCTCTCGATGACCGAAGGTTGCGACTATATCGTCTCGAATTTCTATCGTCCGTTCGTTGCCCTGCTGAAGATACTCCATAATCCTCTCGCGCGAGCCCAACTCAGTTGCAGAGCTGACCGTCGCACGTAGCCGACAGCGTCTGAGCGACCTTCGGAGTTCCGCCGTTCTCTCATCCGCCAACTCCATCATCTTCGCTTTGATCGGATCCTCCTCGGGACTCTGGAGGGCACCAGCAACACCTGCAAGTGTCATATAGTGGAGGCCAACGTTGAAACCAAGATCTGCAACTTCGACGTCTGTATCGGTATTCATGGCGATTGCCACCTGGACCGTGCACGGAGTCCATGTTGTTGGTACGCGCGATGGCCCGACGCAGGGTTACGCGACACGATGAAGTATATACAATGCGGACACTGCGGGGGCCCGTGCCGGTCATGCGCCCTTCGCTCCACATTCTATCGAGTTCAAGAGAAACCTACGAGCGACTCTCTAAGGATAGCGCTTTCGAGACATCGAGGCGGCAGAACCCCCGAATCATGGAACTGAGCCGCTCAGCTTGGATCGTCGGCTTCTCGGGCCCGACAGAATCCCACAACTGGCGAGTCCTCCCTACCGCACCGCTCGCAGCAGCACAGCGTTCCGGTGGAAGTCGAGAAACCGCCGATTGCCCTCGGTAAATCCGCCCACGTGGCGACGCCGGCCCGCTGTGCCGTCATCGGCAAAAATCGTTAGCTATCGCGCGCGCAGCAAGCTCAAGGAAGCCGCCGCGGGCGCCTGTGCTCGGAGCACGCGCCCGAAGCCAGTGGAGGGTACCGCTCTGCGCCATCCCGCGCCGTACGGCCACGAAGGGCTGGGCGCGGGTTTCGGGCCGGTTCGAGCGCTTGCTCGTCGTCGCCTACAAAGGACGGCTCGCTCAACGATGTGTTCGTTGGCGTCGGCTCTTGGGTCAGACGGCCTCGGCGCTCGCGAAAAGTGACCCCTGTATGAAGTGCACAACATAATGGGTCATTCTTGCCGAGCGTCGAGGGCGCCATGTTTAGGCGACGCCTTGGGATGCGCGGAACAGCCGCAACTGGACTCTGCCCGTCAAGGTTCATCATTGGACGCTGTTCTCTGCTGACAGGGTATTGGTGGAGGATAGCGAACGCCGCGGGCGCCGGCCGGCGGGCGCGATCCGCCTCGCCAGACGAACGTGTAGGGGTGCGATGCCGAGAGTATAATGTCGAAGATCCTGGTCTGAGCGAGGAGGTCTTCGATGCGCAGCAAAATGAACTCCGTCTTGGCATTGATGGCAGTCGCGAGTTTCGCGTCAACTGTTTTGGCAGAAGGACCTTGTACCTCGCTGAACCCGCACGCTGCACAGCTCGTAGGTCTTCTCAACAGGGCTGCGCGAGACATGACGACTGGCGGCAAGCCCGATCCTGCGCCAATTGGTGGTGAGCATCCTGATTTCGAAAGCGACGTCCACTGTCCTCAGTTCTTCCGTCAGTTTATGAGGGAATTGCTCGCTGCTGGCGCTGCAGTGCCCGGTGAGGAATTCGCCAAGTTCACAAGTGACACCTCAAATGCCGAAGTGCTCACACGGAATCTCCAGTCAAGTGCCCTCTGGAAGGGTGGCATATCTGCGAGCCAAGCCCAGATATTGGCAAACAGCGGGGTGGTTGTTGTTGGAAGTGCGCCTGGGGCGCCGCACTATCACCTCGCGGTGGTTCAGCCGATTCCGCCAAACATCAACCCAGCGAACTTCGAGGGGTCGGGGGGGCCGTTTGTACGCGATGGCAACGAACACTATTCCGACGCCCTTGGCCAGTTCTTCCCTAGCAGCTGGGGCGCAGTGAAAGCTAGTCTCGTCTTTAGCAGCAGCAATCCACCGACTTGGTACGTATTTCAGCCTTCTGTTCCTTCGCTATGGAACAGATTGAGTGAGCGCTCTAGGCAGGAGCTTGCTGGGAGCTGCGACGGCCAAGCCGCCTCGGCTCCGACGGAGAAGGATGCCGCTAAGCCGTCCGATTCTTGCTTCTATGATGTCCGTGTGCCATGCATCAATAAGTGTAACGAGCTGCCACTTGTGACTCAGGTGCTGGCATGTGTGAACGCTTGCCCCAGTTGCGCAAAGTAGATTTGAGATTCGGCGCAAGATTCGCCTGTGGTTATCAGGCGCAGGACTTAGGTGCGCCCGAGTAGTTAGCGCGGCTGTTAAGTTCGTGGCCTACCCTCCACTAGCAGGCAGAACAGCGTCCATCCCACGCGGGTGTTATGTGCTGATATCGGTAGCTATCACGCTGGGCGCCAGGCGGACCGGCACAGCGCGGGGAACTGCCCAGGCACTTCACGCCCCCCTGCCGTTTCAGACTCCTCCTGAAGGAGTTGGCATGGCATCGCCTGCACGACTGCGCGGACAGCCCGGCAACCGCTGATGCGTCTCCACCGGGAACCCGTCCGCCCACCGGTCCAGTTCCTCCTCGGAGATCTCGTCGGGCCCCTCGCGGTGATTCTGAAACTCCACCAACTCAAACACGGTGCCGTCGGGGCAACGCGTTCTCGTGCATTCCGCATCCGCCAGCACCAGTTTCGAGCCCAGCCTCATCACTTGCAGTCGCATGCGTCGCCGTGGCTTTTCCGACGACCCGAACTGGTCCTCAAGCTGGCGTACGCGCCGGTCAATCGTCTTCATCTTCGGATTCCCTCAGGTAGGCGCCGACCAGCGAAGCCGGGCTGTCGCAATAGGACATGATGGCTTGAACACCTTCAAGCGTGAGCGGGTCGTGCGGTTGGTGCCTCATGTAGTTGACCACCTGGCGATCCCAGTCCTCCAGCCACGCCTGCGAGTTTGGCACCAAGCCGCTGTGGTCGGCGACGCGCGATTCGAGTTCCTCGATTCGCCGAAGAAGGCTCAGTCTGCCGTGGTGGCGTTGCATCTCACCGTTTCCGCTATGGGCTCTCTCGGCCCCGAACTCAGATCCGGCCGACCCGACGCGTCAAAGCGTACGTTCTCCTTCTGGAGTTCACTGACCAGCCATTGCGGCAGGGGAGGTTTGAGCGGTTTGTCGCCCTCTGGCAGCCGCCTCTCCAACTCCCTCAACCTCGACCGCACGTTACGCTGCACCCTATGCCCCTTTGCGCGAGGAAGTCGCCAATTCCGCCGCGCGCTCCAACTCCGACACGCGGGCGTCGATATCCTCGATCTCAATGGCCTTGGCCGTGTGCTCCAACACGATATCCGCGGCGCGGAGCCGCGTGGACGGCGGCGCGCCAGAATCGACCATGATCTTCAGCACAGCAGAAACGGCCGCGCCTGACGCCTGGTGAAGGCGGGCAGTGGCTTGCCCGTATGCCGCCCGGCGCGCTCGCCGATAGGCGCTATCGAACTCTGGTTCGTTCAGCCAACGATACAACGTCCTCGGTGCAACTTTGACGGCGCGGGCGGCGTCTTCCACGTTCCGGTTGGACAGGAGCGCAACGAGCGCTTCTTCTTGCTTGGGCCTCAGTTTTGTGACATTCCCTGACATTCTCTGCCACCCCCGCCGGGCACATCGCCAGCCCTTCGCCATCGTCGATTTGTTTCCGAATTGCCTTGCTTTTCAAGCACTTCGGAGTGATTGATGTCCATGACCGCGGTAAGCGCGGAACAAGGAGATTGAAAATGACGACTTTTACGATTGATGCCGAAAACAACATCACCGCCTTCCCCACGCCGGACCACGCCGAGGCCGCTGTCGGCGCTGGCGCCCAAGCCTTCACCAGCCAGAAGGAACTGGCGGAACTGGCCGCCGCCTGGCCCGCCGAGCGCCTGGTGGCCATCTGGAACAGCCTGCCGGGCGTGAGGGCGGTGGAGAGCTTCAAGAGCGCCAAGGCCGCCGCCACCCGCGTCTGGGAGCGCATCCAGGGACTCGGAGAGCCCGCCGCGCCCGAAGCGGAGCCGGCGAAGCCGAAGGCCCACGGGAAGGCCAAGGGTGGCGCACAAGCGCCCAAGGCCGCGCCCGCCAAGGCCAAGGCGACCAAGAAGACCACCGCCGCCAAGAACGCGCCCAAAGCCAAGAAGGCCGCCAAGGTGCCCCAGAAGACCGCCAAGCCCAAGGAAGCCGCCGGGCCGCGCGAAGGGAGCAAGACCGCCCAGGTGGTCGCCCTGCTCCAGCGCAAGAACGGCGCCACCCTCGCCGAGATCATGGAGAAGATGGGCTGGCAGAAGCACACCGTCCGCGGCTTCATGGCCGGCGCGATGAAGAAGGCCGGGTTCACGGTCGAGTCCTTCAAGCCGGAAGGGGGAGAGCGCACCTATCGCATCAACGGGTAGCATCAAACACCTCCCTCCTGGCCCGCCCGGCTCCGGCCGCGGCGGGCTTCTCTGCTTCTGGCTGCCCTGCCCCAGTTCTGGCATCCTTGGCACCTACGCCAAGCGCGGACCGCCCAAGCGAACGTGGGCCAACCGTGGCGCAGCGGGGGCCAATCCTTGGCTCGCTTCCAACAGCCGCAACTCCCCGGACCAATCCGCCAGGGCCAGACACAGCCCTTGGATGTCCGGGTGCCCTGCCCGGAGCTGGGCCTTCGCGGCGGCGATCTCGGCACGGCACTGATCCATTCATGCGGCAGCCTTCCGGCGTTCCTCGGCAATCTCGTCGAAGCTGCGCCCGTCGCCTTCGAGGGTCGCCTTCTTGCCGGCCAGCGTCTGCCAGCGCTGCACGATCACATCCACGTACTTCGGGTCCAGTTCGATGCCGACGCAGACGCGCTCCGTGAGTTCGGCGGCGGCAAGGCAAGTACCTGACCCCATGAACGGCTCGTACACCAGTTCGCCCCGCTTGGTGTGGTTCAGAATCGGGCGGCGCATCAGTTCGACGGGTTTCTGCGTGGGGTGGTCGAACTTCTCTTCGTCCGACCCGCCCATGATGAACTTCGGCGAAGGGGAGTCCCAGATCGTCGAGTTCTCGCCGGCCTTCCCGAACCAGGGCGCGTTCTTCTTGCGAACGTACCAACACGGCTCGTGCTGGTACCAGTAATGCGTTCGCGTCAACACGGTTCGCTGCTTGTTCCAGATGATCTGCTGGGGATAGAGGAAGCCGATGCGCAGGAGTCCGTTCAGCACTTCGCGCGTGAAGACCGACGCGTGCCAGACGTAGGCGATCTGCAGGCTCGGCACGAGCTCGAACGCCTCGGACCAGTCCGCCCGCGTGTCTCCGGAGATGGTGGTCTCCGTGTGCCCTTCGACGCGGTGCTTCATGTAGCTGGCCTGTGCAGGATAGCTGTGCTTGGCGCCGAGCCTCGACCCATCATTCAGGCCAGCGCGGTCGCGCCATTCCGAATCCAACTCGATGCCATAAGGTGGATCGGTTACCAGCAGCAGCGGCTTGCGCTCGCCCAGGAGCTTGGCCACGGCGTCGGCGCTGGTCGAGTCTCCGCAGAGCACGCGGTGCGGGCCGCACAGCCACAGGTCGCCGAGGCGCGACACCGGAGTCTCGGGCAACGGCGGGACGGCGTTGGCCCGCTCGTCTTCCTCTGGTGCAATCAGCAGGTCGTCGATCTCCTTCGGATCGAAGCCGGTGAGGCTGAGATCGAAATCGGCCTCGCTCAATTCCTGGAGTTCCATTGCGAGCAGTTCTTCGTCCCAGGCGGCCCACGTGACGGATCGATTCACCATGAGCCGGAACGCCTTCACCTGGGCTTCAGTCCACTCGTCGCAGAGGATCACTGGCACTTCTGCGATGCGGAGCTTCTTGGCGGCTTTCAGCCGGAGGTGCCCGTCCACAACTTCCCCGTCGCTGCGCGCAAGCACCGGGATCTTGAATCCGAATTCCCGGATGCTGCTGCACATGCGGTCCACGGCCGCGTCGTTTTTCCGCGGGTTGCGAGCGTAAAAGACGAACCGGTCAATGGGCCAAGTCTGAATCTCCATCGGCGGCGGCGATGTGACCATGGTGACGACCTCCCGCGATGCCGTATTCGCATCGTCCACCCCCTCAATAGCAATTAGCGATTTCATTCGTCAACAGACAAATCCCGGCCTGGAGTTTGCCGACTTGGCGCGGCCGTCAAGAAGGGGGCGGCGCGGGCATTCTGAGTATTGTGAGGATTGTGAGAACGTAGGAGCGCGCGGCGACGATTTGTCGGGTTTCTGGCTGCAATTTGTCGGGTTCCGTGTCGGGTTTTTGGGCCTACCCGACACACAATGGCTCTTTGGATTGTGTAGGTTAAGGCCGATTTGTCGGGTTTGTCGGGTTTTTATAGCAGGAGAGAGCCCCGGAGAAATCGGGGATCAAAGTCGGACCATCTCGGAGGGCCGCCACCAGAGCGGCCTACCTTTTGGTCTGGCGTCCAAATTTGGACTCCATTTGGACTCCACAGACTGGGTTTTGGCGGGAAGGAAACGCTAAGTGTTTGAGGAATTTGGTGGACCTGGTGAGATTCGAACTCACGACCTCTTCCATGCCATGGAAGCGCGCTCCCAACTGCGCCACAGGCCCATCCGAATATACGTCTAGTGTAACATAACCGGCCTCGCCGCGCGCCTCTACCGCCGCGCCTGCATGGCCCCAGCCACACCGCCGCGTAGCCCAACGCCACGCTTCCCATCACGTTGGCCAGGCCCAGCCACGGACTGCCGTCGCGAGCGGCCGCGTACGTCTCCCACCCGAAACTCGAAAACGTCGTGCAGCCGCCCGGAGAACCGATCGCCAGCAGCGGCCGCCAGTTCGCGGCGGGCGAAAAACGCCCGGTGAGCAGCGCCATCGGAAACCCGATCGGCAGGCGCCCGGTCACGTTGACCGCCGCCGTGCCCTACGCGAAACGGGCGCCCAAAACGCGGCATCGGCGGTCGAAACGCACTTCACCCGCGCTCTACCCCGGGTGCAGGCAATCGGCGATCTCTTTCACGCCCACCGCCCCGCTCTTGATGACGCGCCACGCCGGTTCGGTGATGTCCACCGTCGTGGCGCCCTGCCCCGCGCACACGCCGCCGTCCAGCACCAGGTCCACGCGGCCGTCCATGGTGCCGAACACCTCGATGCCGCTGTGGCAGGTGGGGCGTCCCGACATGTTGGCGCTGGTGGCCACCAGCGGCTGGTTCAACATGGCGATGAGCTGGTTGGCCACCTCCGACCGCGAGTGCCGCAGCGTCATCCGCCCCGTATTGCCCGTGACCTTGAGCGGAATCCTGGCCGACGCCGGAACGATGATGGCCAGCGGGCCCGGCCAGAACCGGCGGGCCAGAAGCGCGAAGCGGCTGGTCAGTTCCCCCGCCAGTTCCTCCGCCATCAACAGCCCCGAAATCAGAATCGGCAACGACCGGTGCGGCTCCCGGCCCTTGGCGGCGAACACCTGCGTCACCGCCCGCAGGTTGAATGGATCGGCCACCAGCGTGTACAAAGCGTCCGTCGGAACGGCCACCACTTTGCCGTGCCGTAGGGCGGCCGCGGCGCGCTCCAGAACTTCCCTCTGCGGCCGCTCTACGTCGATCTCCACCAGGTCGGTTGCCATTGACGTTTCGCTATCGGCGCGGGCCGATCGCCTCGGCTACGTCCAGGGCCATCTGGTAGCGGCCGAACGGCGCGCCCAACTGAACTCCCTGAACCATGCCGCGCACCCGCCCCACCATCTCGCGGGCGATCTCGACGCCTTCGTCGCGCGCTTTCTCGGCGCTGTCCACGCGCCGCATCCGCTCCATGTACTCTTCCGGAACCGGCACGCGCAATTCGTTCACCATGAATTCGGCGTTGCGGAAACTGGTCAGCGGCCAGATGCCGCACACCACCGGAATCCTGACGCGCTCGATCCGCCGCAGGAACGCTTCCAGCAGGCCCAGATCGAACACCGGCTGCGTCACCACGTACTCCGCGCCGGCTTCCACCTTCCATTCGAATCGCCGGATCTCCTCGTCCATGTTGAGCGCCCCCGGATTGGCGCCCACCCCGATCAACAGCGCCGTCTGCGACCCCATCGGGTTGCCCCCGATATCCAGGCCGTGGTTCAGGTTGTTGACGATGTTCACCAGGCCGATGGCATCCACGTCGAAAACCGCCGTGGCGTCCGGATACGAGCCCATGCGCGGCGGATCGCCGGTGATGCAGATCAGGTTGCGCACCCCCGCGGCGTGCGTCCCCAGCAGCTCCGATTGAATCCCCAGGATGTTCCGGTCGCGGCAGCAGAAATGGTTGATGGCCTCGATTCCGGCCTCCCGCTGGATCAGTTGGCAGGCCATCTGCGCGCTCATGCGGGCGCTGGCGCGCGGCCCGTCCGGCACGTTGATGCAGTCGATCCCGCGTTCGGCGCACCGCCGCGCGCCGTCGATCTCCCGCGAGGCGTCCACCCCGCGCGGCGGCAGAATCTCGACGAACGCCACGAACTTCCCATCCGCCAGCTTCCGCCCCAGCTTGGATTTCTCCGCCATCGGAACCGCCTCGAGCGCCTGGGAACGCGCCTCCGGTTCCTCGGCCGCGACGCTCGGCGTCCGCTGCCCCGGTTGCAGCGACCGCGCCTCCGCCCGGATCAGCTTGATGTGCGCCGGCGTGGTGCCGCAGCAGCCGCCCACGATCTTCACCCCCGCCCACAGCATGCGCCGCGCGTACTGCGCCATGTACTCCGGGGAACACAGATAAATGTTGCGCCCCTCCACCCGCATGGGCAGCCCGGCGTTGGGCATGGCGCTCATGGGCTTGGAGGAATACCGCATCATCCGCTCGATGGTCTCGAGCGTGGCCTTGGGACCCACCGAGCAGTTCAGCCCGATCGCATCCACCGGCCAGGAATCCATCTCCCGCGTGAACGTCTCCGTGTCCGTGCCGCCCGGCAGATGTCCGAAGTCGTCGATGGTCACCTGGGCGATCACCACCAGGTCGTTGCCGGCGGCCTCGCGCGCGGCGGCGGCGGCCTCGCGCAGTTCGTCCAGGTTGCCGAACGTCTCCAGGATGAGCAGGTCGACCCCCGCCTCCAGCAGCGCGTCCATCTGTTCGCGGAACGCCGCCCGGGCCTCGGCGAACGAGGTGGGGCCGAGCGGCTCGATGCGCACGCCCAGCGGTCCCACGGCGCCGGCCACGAAGATGCCTTCGGTGGCCGCTTCCCGCGCCAGCCGCACTCCCGCCTGGTTGATGGCCTTCAGCTTCTCCGCCATTCCGAACCCCGCCAGGCGCATCCGGTTGCCCCCGAACGTGTTGGTTTCCAGGATCTCCGCGCCGGCCCTGGCGTACTCCGCGTGAATCTGGCGCACCAGGTCGGGTTGCGACAGATTCAGCTCGTCGAAGCAGCGGTTGATGAACACCCCGCGCGAGTAGAGCTGCGTGCCCATGGCTCCGTCCGCCACCATCACCCGGCGGGAGAGTTGCTCGCGGAATTCCCTGGCGCTCGTTGGCGTGGCGGTTGTCATCGGCGGCGGCCGAAAAGCCGTTTCAGATACACAATGGGATATTCGTGATTTTACCGCAAGTGGACGCCGCGCCTGGGCCGCCTTTTTCCGCAAATGGTGGGGTGAGTATAGCAAGGCGTCAATTGGCAAATTGGTCCGCAGCTTGACCGGCCGGGACGAAAAAGGGCGAACTGCAGGGAGGGTCGCCGGGAAGGCGCCTCCGCTGTACGGCACCGTGTACACGGGCACTGTCCTCCGCGCCGAAGACGGCGCCTCAGTTGGACGGGTTTGCCGTGCGACGGGTTGTGACTGCAGTTCGTCAAGAAATTCTTCACCCCGCGCGCGTAAGGACCCTTACTGAGAAGATCCTGTTACAACCCATCACAGCCCCAAAACCCGTCACAGACCCGGAGCGGCGGCGTTGGTACCCTTCTCGCGAGCCGCGCCGCGGGTAGAATGCCGCCACGCTGGGCACATCGATAGCGGTGAAAAACAGGTTGATGGGTTGATTGGAGCCATAGTTCAGCTAGCGGTCGCAGCCAGTCCACGACCTGCTCAGGGCTCTCCAGCATCTACCTGCGCTTCCGGCCCTCATCGCGGACTTTCAGCAGGATTCTGAGCCTTATCGAGCGAACCATTTCCGCGGCAGGGATCTACCTCAGGAATGATCGGGCTTTCCCATCTCTGGAACAACGCGCGGGCCTTCCCAAAGGCCGTGCGAGTATCCTCCGGCATTACTTGCGCAAGAGGCTCGAACCTCTTCGCGCCCTCCACTGCAGCGAGTGCCACCGCCACAGGAGTGGCGGTGGCACCAAGAACCGCAAGAAAACACTCGATGATCTCGCTCCAGAGCGGGCGCAGATCCAGATTCTCCGAGAAGCGACCAAGCCCGTATGCTGCCTCTCGACGGAGGACATCGTCGTTCGAGGAAGCCGCCAGCGCCTCGCTCATCACATAGACGGCCGTTGGATGGACGGCCTGAGAGAGATACTTCAGAGCCGACACACGTGCAGCGGGCGAGCCAGTTCGGAAAACGATCACCTTGTCCAGTACAGCCACATCTGTCATCAACCTCTTGGCCCCAACCGTCAAAGTTGCGAACCCCTCCTCCAGTTCGGACTTCTTACTTATCAGGCTTCGGACTTCCTCATCCATCTTCCGGGTCTGCTCGTCGATTGCCGCCAATCTGGAGGTGTCTCTGCCAATCTGCTCTCGGAGTCCCCTCAGATCCGAGTCGCACTTGCTGGCCTGCCTCGCGATCGCGTCCAGCGCGGAGCCGTATCGAAAGGCAACCCGTAGGTTAACCACTGCCGCCAAGCCTAGCAGCGCGGCCAGTATCACAGCAACTGTCTGAACAGCAGCAATATGGGACTGTGCGGTACTGACAACGAGGGCGGAGAGCGCGATAACTTGACTGCTCTGATCGGGAGTATTCTTTGCCTCAGGGCCTTGCGCGTGGGCTCCATCCGACCGTTTCTCAATTCTTTGCCCGACCACCACGCCATCCTCGCCCTCCGAGGCCTTTGGCAGTGGCTTCTGTCCCACCAGGGCGACAGCTGCTCCTCCGGCCCCAGCAGCCGCCAAGATATACGCCAAAACGCCCATCCGCATCACGCCCGTCATCGAGCGGCTCCCGACATGACTTGTCGTATCGCATATGCCAATTCTTCAAAACGGTAGGGCTTCTGCACTATCAGCACCTTCCTGTCCCTCTTCAACTGCATGAGCAATTCGTTGTCGGTGACAACAGTGGAAATAACTATGGGAATCTCGATCTTCATAGCGTCCCGGATCTGTCTATAGACCTCCACACCCGTAGTACGGCCATCATCACTTGTCTTGATCGCCGCTCCCTCTGGCATCATAATATCCAAGACGAGTAAGTCCGGCAGCCGCTCCCGATTGTCTCGAAGGTATTCGATAACTTCGGTGCCATCCGTAACGACGGTAACTTCGTCACCCCTGGCCTTCAGTGCGTCAATGGTCGGGCGCATCTCCCAGAGCTCATCATCAGCAAACAAAATACGCAGTTTCGTAGGCGCGGCCATAACGAACCCTCCATTTCATCATCTATCAGCTTGCATCTCCCAATGTCAAAGCAAACGTGTTACGGTGCTCGAAAAACCCCTTATAGGACTGTCCTGTGGGTGCCGACTCGACAATGCATATGTCGCCCTTCATCGTCCTCATCAGCTCTCGGGTAACAAACAGCCCGATCCCTAACCCCCCTTGAGAGAACTTCTTTGCCGTGGGTGTACGATACTCCCGCTCGAAAACCCGCTCCCACTTGTCGCTGGCTATTTCGATGCCAAGATTGCTTACGAAGACCAGGACGCCTCTGTTCGGCTCACGTTCTGCCCAAATAGTCACTTGAGTTCCTGGGAAGGAGTACTTCACTGCATTAAACAAGACATTTGTAAGCACCATCTCCAGCCGTTCCTTGTCGACGGAGACCTCGCCAACCAGATTAGTACGCTCGGTCCGCACATGGACGCTGATGTTTGACTCCTCCCCGTATCCTTGAAACGTGATAGCGTTTTCGATCAGCAATCTGCTCAATGGCCACCTGGCTGGTTGGGGTTGCTGGTTAGCGAAGATATCCCTTTCAGCCCGGGCGGCATACGCCACCGATCGAGCTAGGACGGATAGGTGTTTGGCTCTGTAAAGAAGATAGAGGAATACCCGCTCGGCGCGCTCGGCAGAGTACGTCCCTGACGCGAGGTTGTCGCAATGGGCTACAATTCCGTGCAGCGGCTGGACGATTTGATGTGCGATATTGGTGAGTAGGGCATTTCGCTTTGCCAGATCGTCCTTCAGTTCTTTAATGCGCTCGATATTGACAAAACAATTAACGGTCTCAAAGACGAATTGTGAGAGCACTTGCTTCTTTTCGTGGAGAAGAAGATTGTTCGTCCGGGGAATTGCTCGATCAAAGAAGATGATGAAGTGCAATGTACGGACATCATCAACCCGAGCCTTTTCAAAGAGCAACAACTCAACAGTGGGACACTGCTGAATGATCCGGGAAACAACGGGGCAATCCGGAGGTGCGGCTTCGGCTTCAACACTCACATGTTGGGGCCCCCCGAACGGGCTAGCTCCCGCGGTTATCAGGAGGGACCCAGGTGGAATCTTAAGCTTGTACCCTATGCCGACGGAACAGACCTCTGCGGTCTCTTCCCCTTCAGTGAGCAGGATTAGTACGCCACGGCATTCAAATATTGCTACCAGAAACTGGAGAACGCCACGGAGATCCTTCCAGAAGTCCTTCGCGTTCGAGCTGCGGCTAAGCTCGACGAATCGCCCCCATAGCTCCGTCAGCTTCGCGTCGGTTTGGCATTCGCCACCACCATCAGGCCTGGTATAGAGCACCTGGGATATGAACTGAGAAGTCGCCCACAAGACCCGCTTCAATTCTTCGAGCCGCAGAGTTGAGACGGCAGGGCATTGCCGGCGCGCCTCGCGGAGATCGTCCACGAACTCGCTGAGGTAGTTATCTCTTGCGAATGCCTCCATCTTGCGTTCGCCATCGGCATCTTCCGGTCCGTCAAGCCGGGCTTGTCCGGCGAGAATCGTGCCCACTGAGACGCCGTGTGCCATGATCGGAACGGCGACATCTCGTAGGCCCCAATGGCACCAATATGAAAGGGGTTTGCGCTTAGCGGCGGCTTCTCTGCTTGCGCGGTCATCGCAATCGTAACAAAGTTCCCGTTTTTCCAGCGTTTCCCGCACTAGGCGGCAGAAGGGCGAGAACTTTTCGGTATCCTCGAAAGCGCGGTACTCGTCCCACGCCCCCCAAGGTAGGACGATGGGGCTACCCCACTCGCTGAACAGAGAGGAGAAAAACACCCTGAGAAAGGCGTTGAGCTCTTGTATGGTGTCGGTGAACTGCTTTCGGTATCTTTGTTCTTCCGATGCGTACGCGTCCATCAATGCAGCCCCCTAATGCTGTCCGGTTTGTACCGGGCGCATTGTGGAGTGAGGCCTGAAGTTTATCACGCATCGCTGCCGGCGGCAATGTCGCGAATTGGACATGTCGCGCACCGGACCTGCCACCCCTCTTCCGCGAGTGGTGGGGCGAGTATACCAAGGCGTCAATTGGCAAGTTGGTCCGTATCCTGATCGACCGGGACGAAAAAGGCGAAATGCACGGTAGGGTCGCGGGGAAGGCGCCCCTGCTGCACGAGCGCTACCGCCTGTGGGCCGAAGGCGCCGGCGAGAGCGCCATCGCGGAGACGTTGTTCGGCAGGCGATTGAAAGATGGGGGCTTTTCGAAGGCACACCGGCGGTACGGCACGGTGCACGGGGGCATTGTCCTCCGCGCCGAAGACGGCACCTCAGTGGGACGGCTTGCCGTGCGACGGGTTGTGACGGCAGTTGTTTGGGAAATTCTTCACCCCGTGCGTACAAGGACCGTCTTTGAGAAAATCCTGTCACCACCCGTCACAGATCCAACCGCCGTCACAGACCCAGAGCGGCGGCGTTGGTACCCTATTTCGCGAGCCGCGCCGCGGGTAGAAGGATGGCACGCCGGGAACAGCGATAGCGGTGAAAAACAGGTTGATAGGTTGATACGGGCTACCAGGCGACTGTTTTCAATCGCGGCACCTGGGCGCTGACTTCCTGCGGTCGAACCGCTCGCTGCGCACCGAAATGGAGTTCCCCGAGCACCACCCATGGCATATGGACGCTGGCATCCCGGGCGAGGCGCGCCGAGAGCGAGCTGTCGCCGCGAAGATGAGGAACCACTACGCTGGTGTCCAACAGGACACTACCAGCCGTGTTCATTGACTTGTTCGCAGCCTTCCTCGATAGCCTTCTCCATCGCGTCGGCGCCTTCCGGAGAGAGACTTCCGGTGGTCTGGGCGAGAATCGCCAGGCGATCTTCCTCGCCGATCCGCTTAAGCCTGTGCACGAAGTCGGCGGCCACTTCCAGCCTTGCCGGCGGCAGCGACCTCAGGTGCTCGACGATGTTTTCGAGAGGGCTCACAACTTCAAGGTACACCGACATGATCGCCGTGGCAAACAGCAGGAGTTGAGCGTATGAGCGAAACCCAGATCCTGATGACCAAGGCCGAGTCCAAGGACACTCCGGGCCTCGCTCTACCTCCCTCCATTCAAATCGCGCCGCACGGGGGCTCGTCTTCCTGCCTCAACACCCTTTGCCCAGGCTGCCTGGGTCGCACTTTTTCCGCCCGCCCCTAATCCTCGATGGCCCGCTCGATCGAGGCGTCCGTCTCGGTGAGCCGCATCAGCTCCAGGCGGATGGCGTCCACCAGCGCCTTCCAGCTCGCTTCGATGACGTTGTCGCTGACGCCCACCGTCGACCAGCTCCTGCGGTGGTCGCTCCACTCGATCAGCACGCGGACGTTCGCGGCGGTGCCTTTGCGCGAGTCCAGCACGCGGACTTTGTAATCCGTCAGGCGGACATCGGCGATCTGCGGGTACAGCTTCGACAGGCACTTGCGCAGGCACAGGTGCAGCGCGTTGAAGGGGCCGTGGCCCACGGCGGCTTCGGTATGCGCCTCGCCATCGACGCGCACCGTTACCGTGGCCGTGGTGTGCGACGCGGCTGCGCCGCCGGCGCGCGTGGAGACGTCGTAGCCCTCCACTTCGAAGAAATGCGCCTCCGGACGCAGCGCCTCCCGCACCAGCAGCTCGAAACTGCCTTCGGCGGCCTCCAGTTCGTAGCCTTCGTACTCCAGTTGCTTGACGCGCTCGAGCAACTCGCGGCGCGCGCTCTCGCTCAGACGGCCGGCCAGGCCCTGCTGTTGCAGTTTGTAAAGAATGTTGCCGCGGCCCGAGAGGTCGCTCACCAGCACCCTCTGGCGGTTGCCCACCAGCTCGGGCCGGATGTGCTCGTAGGTCGCGGAATCCTTCATCACGGCGGCCACGTGGATGCCGCCCTTGTGGGCGAAGGCGCTCCTGCCCACGAAAGGCCGGTCGTTGGGGAGCGGCAGGTTGGCCAGCTCGGCGATGAAGCGGCACACGCCGGTAAGCGCGGCCAGTTTTTCGGGTCCCACGGTGGTGTGCCCCATTTTGAGTTCGAGGTTGGCGATGATGGAGGCCAGGCTGGCGTTGCCGCACCGCTCGCCGTAGCCGTTCAGGCAGCCCTGCACGTGCGTGGCGCCGGCTTCGACGGCGGCCAGGCTGTTGGCCACGGCGATATCCGAATCGTTGTGCGTGTGGATGCCGATGGTGCCATCGAAGCGCCGGCACACTTCCCGGACGATCTCCGCCAGGCGGCCGGTGAGCGTGCCGCCGTTGGTGTCGCACAGGCAGAGCACGTCGGCGCCCGACCCCCGCGCGGCTTCCAGCGTACGCAGCGCGTAAGCCGGGTCGGCGCGGTACCCATCGAAAAAGTGCTCTGCGTCGTAAACCACTTCCTTGCCGTGGTCCTTGAGGTAGCGGACGGTGTCCGAGATCAGGCGCAGGTTCTCGTCCCCTGTGATTCCCAGCGCCCGCGTGACGTGCAGGTCCCAGCTCTTGCCGAAGACCGACACCACCGGAGTGCCGGCTTCCACCAGTTCCTTGACGTTGCGGTCCTGCTCGACCGGGTTCCTGGCCAGACGCGTGGAACCGAAGGCGGTCAGTTTGGCGTGCCCCAACTTCAGGCCGCGCGCGCGGGCGAAGAACTCCTTGTCCTTGGGGTTGGAACCGGGCCACCCGCCTTCGATGTAGTCGATGCCCGCCTCGTCCAGCTTCTGGGCGATGATGAGCTTGTCGTCCACCGAGAGGTTGACGCTCTCGCCCTGCGTGCCGTCGCGGAGAGTGGTATCGAAGGTGAAGATTTTCATGGCATGGCCCGGCTCGGGAAGACCGGGGACTGACGAATCTGTCCCAAGGCGCCGCAGTTGCGCCGCGTGGACAGATCCGTCTGTCCCCGGATTTCCTACTCTTGCGGTACGCCGGCCTCCTTTTTCTTTTTGAGGAACGTCATCATTTCGCGCAGCCCCTTGCCCACTTCCTCGACGGGCTGATGGCGGGCGGCTTCGCGCATGGCCAGAAACTTCCGGCGGCCGGCCTGGTTTTCGGCGATCCACTCCCGGGCGAATTCGCCGGACTGGATTTCGCCCAGGATCTTCTTCATTTCGGCGCGCGTCTGCTGGTTTATGATGCGCGGGCCGCGGGTGTAATCGCCGTACTCGGCGGTGTCCGAAATCGAATACCGCATGTAAGCCAGGCCGCCTTCCTGAATCAGGTCGACGATCAGCTTCAACTCGTGCAGGCACTCGAAATAGGCGATCTCGGGCGCGTAGCCGGCCTCCACCAGGGTCTCGAATCCGGCGCGGATCAGCTCGCTCGCGCCGCCGCACAGCACGGCCTGCTCGCCGAAGAGGTCGCTCTCGGTCTCCTCCTTGAAGGTGGTCTCGATCACCCCGGCTTTCAGACAGCCCAGCGCCAGGGCGTAAGCCAGCGCGCGCTCCAGCGCCTGTCCGGTCGAGTTCTGGTGGACCGCCACCAGCGCCGGCACGCCCACGCCCTCGGTGTACAGCTCGCGGACGCGATGGCCGGGCGCTTTCGGCGCGATCATCGTCACGTCGATATCCTTCGGCGGCACGATCTGCCCGAAGTGGATGTTGAAACCGTGCGCGAACATGAGCGTCTTGCCGGCGGTCATGTGCGGCGCGATGTCCTTGTGGTACAGCTCGCCCTGGATGTGGTCCGACACCAGGATCATCACCACGTTACCCGCCTTGGCCGCTTCCGGGGTGGTCACGATCCTCAGCCCGGCGGCTTCGGCCTTGGCCCATGCCGGGGTGCCGGGCGCCTCGCTGACCACCACGTCCACGCCCGAATCGCGCAGGTTCAGCGCGTGCGCGTGGCCCTGGCTTCCGTATCCGACGATGGCGACCGTGCGCCCCTTCAGGTACTCCAGACTTCCGTCTTTTTCGTAAAAGCGTCTTGCCATTCTGCCTCCTGTTTCGATTTCCATGAGCCGCCCGCGCTAGGGTTGCGGCTCGGCTTGCAACTCTTCCTTGCTCCCGGCTTTCGTCGGCACGGGGGGCTGGAGGCGCAGTTTCCGCGCTTCCAGCGCGATGGCCAGGGCGCCCGAGCGGGTCACTTCGACCTCGCCGTAGCTGCCCATCACGTCGATGAATTCTCCCAGCTTTTCGGGATCGCCGGTGACTTCGATGACGAACCCCTCGGTCGAGGAGTCCACCACGCGGCCGGCGAAAATCTCGGCCTCCTTCAGGACCGCCGTACGGGATTCCTGGGCGGTGCGCACGCGCACCAGAACCAGCTCGCGCACCACCGCCGGCGACTCGGTCAGGTCGCTCGCCTGCAGCACGTTGATGAGCTTGTTCATCTGCTTGATCACCTGCTGGCGCTGGACGGCATCCACGTCCACCACGATGGTCATTCGCGAAAGCTCGGGATCCAGCGTGCGCGCGACCGTCAGGCTCTCGATATTATACCCGCGCTGGCTGAGCAGGCCGGTGACCCGCATCAGCGCGCCGGGTTTGTTCTCCATCAACAGGGATATGACTTGCAGCATAGATCTCCTTCGCGCGGCCGGCTACTTGGCCGGCACCTCGACCGGCTCGGGCGGCCCCAAGACCATTTCGCTTATGGCGGCGCCGGCGGGCACCATGGGGTACACGTTCTCCATCGGCGACACCTTGACCGAGAGCAGGTACGGACCGGGCTCGCGGACGGCCGCCTCGAGCGCGCCGCGCAATTCCCCCGGCTTCGCGACGATCCTGCCTTGGAACCCGTAGGCGGCGGCCAGCTTCTCGACGTCGGGGAAGCCGTCGAGCTTCACCGCGCTGAGCCGGTTGTTGTAGAACAGGGTCTGCCACTGCCGGACCATGCCCAGGTAGCCGTTGTTCATGACCACGATCTTGATGGGCAGGTGGTTGCCCGCCACGGTGGACAACTCCGGAATGGACATCTGGAAACCGCCGTCGCCCACCAGCGCGAAGACCAGCTTGCCGGGATGGGCGACTTGCGCGCCCACGGCGGCGGGCAGCCCGAACCCCATGGATCCCAGACCGCCCGAGCTGAGCCACAGGCGCGGCCCGGAGAAGCGGATCAACTGCGCGGCCCACATCTGGTGCTGGCCCACGTCGCTACAGACGATGGCCTTCCCGCCCGAGATGCGGTCGACTTCGCCCATCAGGTGCTGCGGCTTGATTTCCGTTTCGGAGGTCTCGACGCGCAGCGGATGCTCCCGCTTCCACTCGCGGACCTGGCGCCACCACGCGCGCCGCGCCGCCGTCCGCTTTTCGGCGGCCGGCGTCTTGGCTTCCGCGCCCGCCAGTTCCGTCAGCAGGCGGTTCAGCTTGGGGAGGATGCGCTTCAGGTCGCCCACGATGGGCACGTCCGGCACGCGGTTCTTGCCGATCTCGGCGGGATCGATGTCCACGTGAACCACCTTGGCGTGCGGAGCGAAGGCCGCCAGGTGGCTGGTGACGCGGTCGTCGAAGCGCGTGCCCAGGGCGATCATCGCGTCGCAGTTGGTCAGCGCCATGTTGGCGGCGTAGGACCCGTGCATGCCGGGCATGCTGATGAAGTTGGGGTGTTCGGCGGGCAGCGCCCCCAAGCCCAGCAGCGTGAGGACCACGGGAGCGTCCGTCAACTCCACGGTCTCCCGCAATTCCGGCGAGGCGCCCGCGGCAATCAGTCCGCCGCCGCCGTAAATCAGCGGCCGTTCGGCTTCGTGGATCAGTTGCGCCGCGCGGCGGATCTGCCCGGTGTGGCCCTCGGTGAAGACCTTGTATCCGGGAAGATGCACGGCCGCCACCGGCTGGTAGTGCCCCTGGCCCTGGAAGACGTCCTTGGTGATATCCACCAGCACCGGGCCGGGCCGTCCACTGGAAGCCACGTAGAAGGCTTCGTGGATGGTCTGGGCCAGGTCCTCGATCCGCTTGACCAGGTAGTTGTGCTTGGTGCAGGAGCGCGTGATGCCGAACGTGTCGCCTTCCTGGAAGGCGTCGCTGCCGATGAGCTTCGAAGTCACCTGGCCGGTGAGCGCCACGATGGGAATCGAGTCCATCAGCGCGTTGACCAGACCGGTGGTGAGGTTGGTGGCGCCGGGGCCGGAGGTGGCGCAGCACACGCCCACTTTGCCGGTCGAGCGGGCGTAGCCTTCGGCGGCGAAGGCGGCGTTCTCCTCGTGGCGCACCAGCACGTGGCGGATGCGGTGTTCGTACAGCACGTCGTAGAAGGGGATGGTCACGCCCCCGGGATACCCGAAGATACAATCGACGCCTTCCCGTGCCAGGCATTCCAACAACATGCGGGCGCCGCTCATCAACGTTGACATATCGTTCATCTCACAATGAAGTCGTTACACAACAAAAAAGGCCATCAGCCGGTTGCTTTCGCCCCGCCGATGGCCTTGGGAATTTCTTCCGGCTGGCCTACGCGGGGCCGGCTACGATGACCAGGATAATAATGCTAACGGGAACCGCAAGAATGTTGCCGAGTGGAAGGGACCGGTTTGTGGCGGCGGGCAACATCGGAGTACCGAACTTTGAGTGTAGCTGGGAAATTTCCCTAATGCAAGCGCGGGGAGGTATTAACATCGTTAATGGGTGGATTAGCGGACGGGCACTCCGTCAGCACGCCAGGCGTAACCTGGCGCCGGCGAAGGACGCGGGGTCATGGATGGACTGGCCCCTGGATCGCCCGCTCGACTCGCCGCTCGACCGGGTCTGGCTTACCGCCGCACGAAACCTCCTTCAATTGCCGGCGTCTTCCGCCGGCCCGCCGAATTCCGTTGCCAAAATGCCGATGACTTCTCTGCGCAGGGTGGGGCAGTCAACCTGGACCGCCTTCCAAACTTCATTCCAGTCGATCCCAAAATATGCATGGATCAAGATGTTCCGGAAGGCGACTATCTGCGGCCACGGGATTTGCGGGTATCGGCCCGTCAACTCGCCGGAGATTCGCGCCGCCGCCTCTCCGATGATCGCCAGCTTCTGCACCACGGCGCTTCGAACCAACTCCGATTGCCGGAAGCCTTCAAGATCCGTTTGCCCAAGAAACGTAGCGATGTGATCGGCAGCCTCGACGATGTCATTGAGGTACAGGTCATCGCGCCGCATAGATGGGTTGGGCATCGGCGAGCACATAACGGCGGATGCGCGGTTTCAAGCCGTTCTTCGATACGAGGTCGACTTTCCGCCCAAGAAGCCTCTGAAGGTCCAGCATCAACCCGGCATGCTCCACTAGGCCCGCTTCCGCATTCGGCAGAAACTCGACCAGGAGATCGATATCGCTATCCGGCCGCATTTCGCCCCGCGCGGCAGATCCAAATAGCGAGAGTTCCCGAACCTGGTATCGCCGGCAGAGGTCGGCCAATTTGGCCTCGTCGACTTCTACGTCCCCGAGATGGAGCGTCTGGTTCATGCTTATCCCTTTAATTATGCACCGAGTTGCGAGCCCGACGCTCGCTCCGCGGGTCAGTGAAGCACCGTCAGCCCAGTTCCAATATGCGGCGCATGCCGGTCTCTACGGCCAGCATGTCGGCGGCGGAAACTTCGCCCAGGCGCTCGTGCAGCCTCTCTTTGGCCACGGCGCGAATCTGATCCGTCACTGCCACTACTCGCCGTCCGCCACACTCCAGCGGCATCAGGATTGGCGGGCTCGGTTGTGGCGACGACAAAAGCGGCACCACCACGACCGTGCGGCGGCGTTCGTTCAGAATGTTGGCGGAGAGAACCAGGCACGGGCGGGTCTTCCCAATTTCCGAGCCAAGCGTGGGCTCCAGCCGGACCCACCAAACCTCACCGCGACGGGGCATTCGTCCATGCCTCGGCGATGTCGCCGGGGACCGCGTCGAAGTCCCGTTCTATCGAACGAACGTCTGCACTCCGATTGGCCACATCGCAAGCCAGAGCCAACTCATCGTTCCTGGCGCGCAACCGCGCCCGCAACGCTTCGGCGACATAGCGGGACCGTCCCTCGCCGCGACGCTCTTGATCAGCTCAGCGGCCAGGGTCTCGGGAAGCGAAAACGTCATCTTTCTGGCTGCCATAATGCCATAATACCATAACCGCTCCTCGAAACGCTGCTCCGTTGCAGTCCCCTCACAATGCTCACTACAGCGGGATGCGCGGGCGTTTGCCCCCTGGAAGCGGACCAAAGCTGACAAGCTCTGGTGGCGCATGCTGCCGGTACCGCCGTCCACCTCGACGACAGGTGCGAGACCTTTGCTCCTTTCGGACGCGAAAGTGTTCGTGGTACGATCTTGATAGAATCAAGTCATATGATATGATGATGTCATGCCAACTTTGACGGTTTCAGTTCTCAAGGAGACTAAGGTGCTTCTTGACGCACTATCCACCCTGATGCAGGCACCCGCGTCCAGGGTAATTGACAAGATTACGACGGCGTATGTGGACCGGTTGGGCACCCATGAGAAGCTCGCAGTCGATGCGCTCGCCAGTGCAGCGCTCACTCGGCTGGCAGAAGAGCCTTTGAGGGGAACGACCGGAGCCGAACCCGTCACTACTTACGAGTTCTCGCGGCTCTGCTTCAAACGAGACGTAATTGAAGGTCTCGCTCCGCAGGACGCATTTCGAGTGATAACTCCGCACGGCGTGTTCCAGATGACCAAAGCTGATTTTCATCGGGCATTCCCGAACGTCGCACAATCCCGAAGTTACCTTGACAACGGGCTTTATCATTACCCCAAACTGCCCGCGCGGGCAGAGGAATTCCGGATCGCGTAAATGTTCGAGCAAGCTCATCCGTGAGGCTAACGTGATACCCAATCCTCCTTCGAAACAACTCCTGCTGCACCAGCTTCAAGAACGCATTCAATCGACCATCCAGGACGCCTGGTTCTTCCCTCAGCGAGGTACCGTTGCCGGCTTCCTTGGCGTTGGCCCCGTCGTCATAGTTGGCCGCCGCCCGGCATGGAGCACCTTTTCAGACGAGGGAGAAAACCGCCTCTTCTATGAGATCCTGGGCGAGTTCGGTCTGGAGAACGCGCACCTCACCAATTTCCTGAAGTCTCGCGGCAAACGAGAAGATCCCGATCCACCCGACCGCGAAGTTCAGGAGGCTTTCTTTGACGAGGAACTGCGAATCATTTCACCGCCATGCTTAGTGGCGCCGATGGGAGATGCCTACAATCAGGTGTCAGCCTTTCTCCTTTCGAAGGGGGCAAGCGTCATAGCGCGGCTTCCTCAGTACGCTTCGATGAAGTACGGCCCGGAACGAGTTGACAGGTTTCGGACAGCCGTCGAACAGTTGGCAAACACCGCCCGCCGGAACGGGTGGACGCGCTGATTCATGAATCAGATCGTTTTGAGCCACTCGGATCTTGGCAGCCGCCCGCAATCCGGCAGGTCTTGGTCCTCGGCGATGATCAGCATCGCGCAGAACTCATGCGTGCGAATCTCGTCGATGCCGATGCAAGCCCCAAATCTCAGCCCGCCCACCGGGTCGAGGACGCATCGGGGCAAAGACCGGGATCTCACAGTTCGTCCGGGCGCAGTGCCCAATGTACCGGAAAGATGGATCACCCAGCCACGGTCAGCGGCTCGACGCAATCAATTCCACGAACCGTGGAACCGTCTTTCCAAGGATGTTCAGAAGCTCCGGTAGACTGCGGCTTCGGTCGGCGGCCTGCTCTCGCAGTTTCGCCATAACGACGTTCGGCTCCCGATGGTAGAGCGTGGTGAGAAACGACGCCGGGTGCAGGGCGGCAACTCCCCACGGTTCAAGATGTTCTTTCCGGAAGTGCCGGAGGTTGAAGGTCACGATGATGGGAGCCCCGCAGGAGACCGCCGCGGCAAGGACGTGCCGGTCCTTCTCGTCGTTCTCCATGCGGGAAACCAGTGGCTCATGGCCCGTCACCCAAGCATCTCCAAAGTGCGAAAGAAGCTCGCTCTGGAAATGGGCCGCGAGTGTGGAAGGCCACGCCAGCCTGGATTCCAGCGTACGGACGGTTTCGGCCATGATCTCCGCGGACCATCTTGGCTCGTAAAGCGCAGGAGCCTCCGCCAGCCGGAGTAGTGTGTCGCAGAGGGAGAAGTTGGCAAGAACGCAAGCGTCCAGAACGGCCTGCGGAGCGCCGATCATTCCTGGCCGGGAACGAGCACGCGATCATAGAGGCCCGCATCGTCGACGGCTTGGCCGACCCTGCGGAGCGCCTGAAGCCGCTCCCGGTTCCGTTCGTTCTGATCGAGAAAATACTGAACCGCGGTGTCGAAGAACTGATTCGCATCGCGGTACTGGCCGGCGGCCAATTCACCTTCTACTCGCCGCGCAATCTCAGGGGACAGGTTCACGTTCATGGCCGTTCCTCTTGCTCTGATTCTACGACAAGCGGGGATTTCACGGGACGCCTCAGTCCAGCTTCTTCTTGAACCGCGCCGTGCTCAACCCCAGCACCACCGCTCCGTAGACCACCAGGCAGGCCATCTGCGGCCAGAGCACCGCGAAGCCCGAGCCCTTCAGAAAAATGCCGCGCACGATCTCCATGAAGTAGCGCAGCGGATTCAAATACGTCAGGTACTGCACCGCCACCGGCATGTTGCGGATGGGGAAGGCGAACCCGCTCAGCATGAAGGCCGGCGTCGAGAAAAAGAAGCTCATCATCATGGCCTGCTGCTGCGTGTTCGACACCGTGGACAGGAACAGCCCCGCGCCCAGCGACGTCATCAGGTACCCGAGCGAGCACAGCAGCAGAAGCCAGGGGCTGCCGCGAAACGGAATGTGAAACACCACGAGCGCCACGGTGGTGATGAGCACCACGTCCACCAGGCCCACCACCGCGAACGGCAGCGTCTTGCCGATCATCAGCTCCATGGGCCGCATCGGCGTGACCATCAACTGCTCCATGGTGCCGATTTCCTTTTCGCGCACGATGGCCAGCGCCGTCAGCATCAGCGTCACCAACATGATGATGTTGGCCACCACGCCGGGGACGAAGTAGTTGCGGCTGTAGAGATCGGGGTTGAACCACACCCGCGTGCGCGCGGAAACCTGCGGAAAGACCATGTTGACGGGAGCCGTGGCGCCCCGGCTGAGGAGTTGGGGCGTCTGCCGCAAGCCCGCCACGTCGTTCGAGAAGTCGGCGATGATTTCGCCGCCGTAGCTCGACACCAGCGACGCGGTATTGGAATTGGTGCCGTCCACCAGCACCTGCACGGCGGCCGGGCGCCCGCGGCGCACGTCGCGCTCGAAATCCGCCAGCACGCGCACCACCGCCTGCACCCGGCTGCGGTCGAGGGCCTGCTGCACGTCATCCTCGCTGCTGGGCAACGCCACCACGTCGAAGCGGCCGGAGCCTTCGAAGCGCGCGCGCAGGTCGCGGCTCATGGGCGTACGGTCCAGGTCCATCCAGGCGATGCGGACGTGGTCCACGTCCAGGTTCACGGCGAAGCCGAACACCAGCAACTGCAAGACCGGCGGGAGGAACAGGAGGGTGCGCATGCGCGGCTCCCGCAGCGCCTGTATGAATTCCTTGCGGATGATGACCCGAATGCGTTCCCACATAGTTCACACCAGCTTCTGATTCACCTTGCGCACCGCCAGCAGGAAGACGATGGTGGCGTACAGCGCCAGAAACCCCAATTCGCCCCACAAGACCCGGAAGCCCACGCCCTTCAGAAAAATGCCCTTCATAATGGCGACCACGTAGCGCGCCGGCACGATGCGCGAGATGGCCTGGATTACCGGCGGCATGCTCTCGATGGAGTACACGAAACCGGAGAGCAGGAACGCCGGCAGGAACGAGCTCAGGATGCCCAGTTGGTACGCCTGCAACTGCGTCTTGGCCGCCGCCGAGACGAAGATGCCCCAGAACAGCACGCCCACCAGGAAGACGCACAGCGAAAGCGCCAGCATGGGGATGCTGCCGCGCAACGGCACGGTGAAGACGAACAGCCCCACCAGCACGCCCAGAACCGCGTCCGCCAGGCCCAGTGCGAAATAGGCCAGCATCTTGCCCAGCACCATTTCGGCGGGCCGCAGGGGCGTCGAGAGCAACTGCTCCATGGTCCCCATTTCCCATTCCCGCGCGATGGTGAGCGAGGTCAGCAGGGCCGCGATGATTTGCAGAATCACCGCGATCAGGCCGGGCACCACGTAGTTCTTGGATTCGAGCGAGCTGTTGTACCACACCCGCAAACGCGGGTCCACGGGTGGAACGGCGCGCTCGCCGCCGCGCCGGTTCTGCATCTCGGAGCGCACCTGGAAGGAGTAGTTCCGCACCACCGTTTCGGCGTAACCCAGCGTGATCGACGCGGTGTTCGAGTCGCTGCCATCCAGCAGGATCTGCACCGGCGCTTCGTGCCCCGAGCGGAGCAGTTTCGAGTAGTCGCGCGGAATCACCACCCCCATCAGCACCCGGCTGCGGTCGATGGCCCGTTGGATGGCCGCGTAGTCCGCCGCCGCGCCCTCGATCTCGAAGTACTTCGATCCGCGGAACTGGCTGACGAGATCGCGGCTGGCCTGGGTGTTGTCCTGGTCGTAGACCAGCGTCGAGACGCGGTCCACGTCCAGGCTCAGCGCGTAGCCGTAGAGGAGCAGCATCATTACCGGAAGGAACAGGGCCAGCGCCAGGCTGCGCGGGTCGCGCAGGATGTGGTGCAGTTCCTTGACGAACATGGCGCGCAGCCGGCGGGCGCTCATGCGGCCTTCCGATCCTCGGCCTCGATGAGGGCGACGAACACGTCCTCCATCGAGGGCTCGATTTCCTCCAGGCGGGTGACCTGGATTCCCCTGGCTCCCAGCGCCGCGCGGATGCGGGCTGCGCCGCGCCCGGCGTCGTCCACGGTGACGTGCAGCCCGCTGCCGAAGACCGCCACGTCGAACACGCCGTCGGTCCCCTCGATGGCGCGCATGGCCTCCAGTGGGTCCGCCGACTCGAGCCGCAGAAGCCCGTGCTCGGTCAATCCCTTCTTCAGCTCAGCGGGCGCGCCGAGGGCGATCACCTTGCCGCGGTACATCAGCGCCAGGCGATGGCAATACTCGGCCTCGTCCATGTAGTGCGTGGTGACGAAAACGGTGTGGCCGGTGCGGGAAAGGTCCTGGATCAGCGCCCAGAAGGACGCGCGCGCGATGGGGTCCACGCCCGAGGTAGGCTCGTCGAGGAACAGGATGGGCGGGTCGTGGAGGATGGCGCATCCCAGCGCCAGCCGCTGTTTCCAGCCGCCCGACAGGGTGCGCGTGAGGGCGGAGCGCCGCCCGGCGATGCCGGCCATTTCGAGCACGTATTCCTTGCGCGCCTCGCGCTGGGGGCGCGGGACGCCGTAGATGCCGCTGAAGAAGTCGATGTTCTCCTCCACCTTCAGGTCGTCGTAGAGCGAGAATTTCTGCGACATATACCCGATGTGGCGGCGCACTTCCTCGGGCTGCGAGGCCACGTCCAGGCCGTGCACCGAGGCGCGGCCGGCGGTGGGCGTGAGCAGGCCGCAAAGCATGCGGATGACCGTGGATTTCCCGGCCCCGTTGGGTCCCAGGAAGCCCAGGATCTCGCCCTTCGAGACGCGCAGCGACACGTGGTCCACGGCCACGAACTCGCCGAAAGTTTTTACCAAGCCGTCGATTTCGACCGCGCATCGCTCGGGCATCATTTAGCGGCCTCCGTGCGGGGCGCCGTCGAAACCTCGGGCCGCTCGCTCACGCTCGCGGTTCCGGGCCAGATGGCCGAAAACGGGAGCCCGCATCCGAAGCGCATTTTCATGGCCTTCCGTGGGCCGCCGGGCCATGGCGACAGGCTGGCAGCCCGCGGCGGGTTGTCAACCCGCCTGCCGGCACTTGCTTGACCGCCGGAATTGGGCCGAGTAACACTCGGCCGCAGGTTGCCAACCTGCCCCACATAACCCCTCATGCGGCGGCCTCCGCTTCGCGGATTCGGCTGATGAAGGCGGCCTCGAGGGTGGCCGAGGCGCTCTCCCGTTTGATGGCGTCGGGCGGAGCGCAGCGGATCAGCTTCCCCCTGAACATCAGGCCCACCCGGTTGCACCGCTCCGCTTCGTCCAGGTAAGCCGTGGTCATGAAGATGGTGATGCCGTCTTTCAAAAGCCGATACAGAATGGCCCAGAACTGGCGGCGCGAAACCGGGTCCACGCCGTTGGTCGGTTCGTCCAGAAACAGGATTTGCGGACGGTGCAGCAGGGTACACATGAGCGCCAGTTTCTGTTTCATGCCGCCCGAAAGCCGGCCGGCCTGGCGCCCGCGGAACTCGTCCATGCGCGTCATGGCGAGCAGTTCCACGGTGAGACGCTGGCGTTCCGCGCCGGTGATGCCGAACAGGTCGGCGTAGAAGTCCATGTTCTCCTGGACGGTCAGGTCGCCGTACAGGCCGAAGCGCTGCGCCATGTACCCGATCCGGTCCTTGACGGCGCGGGACTGGCGCGCCACGTCGTGCCCGGCCACCCGCGCCGAGCCCTCGGTGGGGCTTATGAGGCCGCACAACATGCGCAGGGTGGTGGTTTTGCCCGCGCCGTCCGGCCCCACCAGGCCGAAGATCTCGCCCTTCGAGACGCCGAGGTTCAGGCGGTCCACGGCGGTGATGGCTCCGAAGCGGCGCGTCAGGTCGTGGGTTTCGATGATGGGCGGCTCGGGCCGCTCCCTGACGGTCGCGGTTCCGAAAGTGGGCGGTTCGGTCATTCCAGCACGATCTCCGCGTCGGCGGGCATGTTGGCCTTGAGCTCGCCTTTGGAATTGTCGAGGTCGATCTTGATGCGGTAGACCAGCTTCACGCGCTCCTGCTGGGTCTGGATCTGCTTGGGCGTGAACTCGGCTTCGTCGGCGATGAAGCCCACCCGTCCCCAGTAGACCTTGCCCGGCGAATCGGTGGTGACGCGCGCCCGGGCGCCGATCTTGACCCTGGGTTTGTCGGTCTCGTTGACGTAGCCGCGCAGCCAGGGATGGGCCAGGTCGCCCACCGTCAGCACGGTGGTGCCAGGCGCCAGGATTTCTCCCACCTCGGCGGCTTTCACCAGCACCACGCCATCCAACGGGCACACCGCGATGGTGTCGGCCAGTTGCGTATCGATGAGCTCGAGGCTGGCCCGGGCGCGTTCGATTTCGGCGCGGCGGGTGGCGATTTCCTGCTCGCGCCGCTGCATTTCGATGCGGTTGGCCTGGGCCATTTTGAGCGCGCCGCGGGCGCGTTCCAACTGCCCCTCCTGCGCCTGGATCACTTCCACGCGCGGCCCCGCGTCCACCAGCGACAGCTTCTCCTGGGCGGACCGCAGGGTGGCCTCGGCGCTTTCCCAGTTTCTGCGGAACTGGTCGTACTGCGCCTTGGAGATGTCGTCGTTCTTGAAAAGCGGCTGCGCGCGGTCCCAGTCCGCCTTGGATCGCTGCGCTTCGCTGTCGGCCGCATCCACGGCGGCTTTGGCGTCCAGTTTTTCCTGCGGCCGCGAGCCGTTCCGGAGTTCCGCCAGGCGGGCTTCGGTGGACGCCACGTCGGCGGTGCGCTGCTGGATATCCGCCTCGAGGGTGGCCTGCTCCCATGCCAGCGCGGATTCCGCCTGCGCCAGTTGGGATTGCGCCGATTCCAATCCGGCCTGTTGCATGGCCTTCTGCGCCAGAAGCTGATCGTGATCGAGCCGCGCGATCACCATGCCGCGCTTCACCGTGTCGCCTTCGTCGGCATTCCGTTCGATCAGGCGCCCCGAGGTCTTGAAGGCGATGTTCACTTCGGTGAGCTCGATGTTGCCCGAGATCGCGATGCGGTTTTCGGGAGTGCGATTCATGCCGCGATAGGCGTAGACTCCCGCGCCCACCAGCGCCAATACGATGAGGACGATTACGATTCGCTTTTTCATGCTATTGCACCGTGCTCCTGACTTTCCCCATGGCCTGCGCGAGGTCGATGCGCGCCACGCTGTAGAGGTATAAGGCCGCGGTCTGGTTGTCGCGGGCCCTCTCGAGGCGCGTCTGCGCGTCGGTCACTTCGATGCTGCCAGTGACCCCGGCTTCGTAACGCCTTCTCGCCTGGGCCAGCTCGTTTTCGGCCAGGCCGAGGCCGTCCCTGGCCACGCCCACCTGGTCCTGGGCCGATTTCAGGGCATCCAGCGCCAAGCGGACGTCCAGCGAGATCTGCGCCTTCAGGTCGTTGGTGCGAACCTGCTCGGCGCGGTACGCCGAGTAGGACTCCTCGCGCAGCGAGTCGACGCGTCCGCCGTCGAAGACCGGCACGCGAATCGAAATGCCATAGGTGCGCGTGGGCAGGGCGTTTTCGAGGCCGCTCCCGCTGGAGCCGTAGTCGCCGAAGGCCGCCACGCTGGGCAGCCGTTCCATTTTGGTGGCGCTGGCGGAGTAGCGCGCCGAGCGCTCGCGCTCCCGCTGGGCCTGGAAATCCGGCCGGCTTTTGAGAGCCTCCGCCTGGGCCTCGTCCGTGGTGACGGCGTCCACCGGTGCATAGGCCAGCTTGTCGGTCAACCGCACTTCGAGATCCAGCCGCATGTTCATGGCGCGCAGCAGGCGCAGGTAGGCGGCGCGGCGGGCGTTGCCGGCTTCCAACTGGTGCTGCCGGTCGTTGGCCAGTTGCACTTTGGCGCGGGTGATCTCGATGCCCGTGCCGGTGCCGGCGGCCTTCTGGTTTTCGGCCTGCTGCAACACGGCTTCCGAGAGGGTCACGTTGGCCTCGGCGGTTTCCACGTCGGCATCGGCCTTGACGGCGGCCAGATAGGCGCGCGCCACCATGCCGGCGACTTGCTCGGCGGCGGTCTCCGCATCGCCGCGGGTGGCCGCCAGCCCGGACTTGGAGGCCTGGTAGCGGCGGATGGCGCTGAGGTCGAGCACGCTCTCCGAGCCGGACAGCCGGGCATCCATGACCGTGAACGGCCCCACGAACGACGGGAAGTGGAAGCCCGGAATGGGAATGTCGAGCTTGTTGAGCCCCTGGGCCGCCAGGTCCGCCGTGCGGCTCTGGTAGGCGAGGGCGCCACTCACGTTGGGCAGCAGGGCCGAGCGCGCCTGGATGGAGCGCTCGCGCGCCTGCCGCAGGGCCTCGCCGGCCAGCTTGATGGCGGCGTTCCCGTCGGGCGCGAGCGCCACCTCGACGGCGCGCTTCATGCCGAGCGGAATCGGCCCCGCCGCGGCAGCCTGGTCCGCGGGGCTATCCGCCGCGGCCAGCGGCACGGTTATCAAGAGGATTGCCAACGCCAGTCTCATTTACCTGTCCTCGCTCCTTGGTTCGATGGTGGGGGGGTTGGTTTCGGGGGCGGCTTCGGGCGCGGTTTGGGGCGCGGTTTCGGGTGCACGGAACCCCGCGCTCAGAAAGGTCGCCAGCATCGCGATCCGCGTCCGGAAATCGCTTCCCGCGCCGCCCAGGCTGGGGAACAGGCGGGCGCCGCACATGGTGTGCGCGATGGCCCCGGACATGAAGTGCATCCGCCAGGAGAACTCCTCTTCGGGCAGTTGGGGAGCCGCCCGCCGCAGCGCCTCCATCAGCCGTGTGGTAACCTGCTGAAAATGCCGCGCCAGAATGGCCGGCATCATCCCTTCGGCCAGCATGCGGCCCATGAACGGGACAAACTCGGGGGTGCGGTCGGCCGCTTCCGCCATGGGCCAGAAGAACGACTCGAGCACGCTGTCCACTCCTGGCGAGGCCGGCGCGGCTTCGCGCTCGAGGCGATCCAGCCACGCCAGCCGCTGCTCGTTCACCGGGCCGATCTTACGCTGAATGACCTCGTCCAGCAGCTCTTCCTTTGACCCGAAATGGTAGTGAATCGCCGCCAGGTTGACGCCGGCCTCGGCGATGATGTGACGCAGCGACGTGGCGGCGTATCCCTGCTCGGCGATCAGCCGTTCGGCGGTGTCGAGGATTCTCTGCTTCGTGTCAGTCATATGCTTGAAGCGGATGATTCAATTATACGCATGAATGACGCATTGTCAAGAGCTGGCTGAGGACCGAAAACGGGTTCGTTCGGAAGTTGCATAAGTGGCTTAATTTCTTATGGTTGAATCGGAAAAACGGGTTCGTTCGGTATTTTTTGTCGATGGTGTTCGTGGAGCCGTTGTGGCATAGGTTGTTCCCAATTGAGCTATAGCACGGGGAGGGGATGGAGTCCGAAATTGATTTCGTGCAGATTATAGAGGGAGAAGGAGTTATTGATTGAAAGCCAGCGTGAATGGCAATTGGCCAAGCGGCGAAAAGCGGGGGCGGGATTCTCCTTCGGCGTGGAATCCGGTGCTGGGGAGCGAAGGCGGGGCCAGGGAAGCCGTTGGCCTTGGCAGGTAGCCCCTGGCCGGGCGGCGTGAGGCCGCCGATAACGCGTAGGAAGTTCAGCCGCCCCCGGTGACGGAGCCGACGGGCGCGCAGGCCCATCGCGGCATTCGCTAAAATGAAGAACGCACACTCGGAAATATGAAACGCTTGGCTATTCTCCTGGCGCCCGCAGTCTGCTGGGCCGCAACCACATCCGTAACCGTCGATGAATTGATTGGCATGGCGCGTTCGGCCTCGGGCGAGTTCGCCGCCGAGGCCCTGATTCGCATCGCGGGAATCGACAAAGTCGAGAAACCGCGCAGGATCGCGCTGCTCGAAGAGGCTTTCGGGCGCGCCGGCGAGGCGCAACTGCCCTACCGGCGCCGCGCGGCGATCACCCGGGTTCCCGGCCCGGCCAGCATTTTCAACCGCGTCTATTCGCAAGGGCTGGACGCCATGTCTCTGCGGCTGAAGGCCGTGAACGCGATGATTCCGCTCGATCCAGTGAAGGCCCGCGAGATGTTCCGCCGAATCCCCCCCATCCGGTTGCCGCGCCTGACGTGCGAGGAGTACCTGGTATACGACGTCGACGGCTTCTACAGTACGTTGTCCCGCGTTGCGTCGCAGACCTTCACCCCGGCGGAGATCGAGAAAGGCGAGCCGTTCCGCCTGCTGCAGCCATACCTTGCCTCCGCCGGCTCCGCGGTCGAGATCCCCGCGGCGGCGCGCCTGATCGCGGCCAGCAACGTGAGCGACAAGGACTTCCCGGGGTTGATGAGCGCCTTCGCCAAGGCCATGAGCGGGATTTCGGGAGACGACCGGTCTTTCACCTACGCCGAGACCGGTCCGCCGATTCGGGCCCTGGTGGAGGAGGCCCGGCGCCGGCAGGCCGTTTCCACGCCGCTGCTGGAAGCCTACCGCGGGTACCTTGTCAACAACATGTCGGCCGCGCGGTGCGCGGACAACGACATGATGTACAACAGCCCGCAAGCATTCGCCATCGCCGATGCGGGCGTCACCGAGCAGCAGGGACCGGATCCGGCCGCCTATTTCAACGGCCGCTTGCGTGTGCCGCCGCTCGAGGACATACAGGAACAGGAAGTGACGCCCTCCAAGCTGGAGGGCGTCGCCAGCGGATTGCGGGGATGCGATGACGACGTCTGCAAGGCAATCGCCCAAAAGTACCTGGATCTGATCTTCGACTCCAGGCGCAACCCCTACCCGGCATCGCACAAGGAGACGCCGGAATGGCAGAAGCAGTTGCAGGAATTTCTGGCTTCGCTGGCCGCGTGGCAGCCGCGCGGAGAATCGTACGCGACCGAGCATTTCCTCGAGAAGAGCGCCTATTTCAGCGACGTGGCGAACGTCTCGCCCACCGCCGCCGGCCGGGAAGCGGTTCTGCGCGCGGAACTGGAGTACGTGCGCAAGGCCAAGGCATCCGTGGAGAATCGGGTGGAGTGGTTTCTGCCCGTCAACCTCCTCATCGGGCGCGTGACGCTGGATCCTCTGGGGACGGGCAAGCTGACCGGCGATCTGCGCGGTGCGGGCGATCCCGTCATCGTGCTGTTCCTGGAACTCGAGGCGATGGCGCCGCGCACGCCGGACCAGATCATGCCGCTGATGTAGGTCTCTGACCGTGCGATTCGGCGCCTTTGCCGGGCCGCTCGCTGACGCTCGCGGTTCCGAACGGAACCACGCGGCGTAAGGGAGTGGCCCGCGACGGCAGCGGATCTCGCAGCGCGGCGCCGCCTGGGCGTCGCCGCGGCGGTCACCAGTTGAATGGGTGGGGGCTCGCCGGAGACGCCCAACCAACCGCGAGTTCACCCCCGAAACGCACACCGGTCGTCTTCAACGGCACGCTTCCAGAATCGCCGGTGCGATCTTCCCGATGGGGCGCACCTGGGCGGCGGCGCCCAACTGGATGGCGGCGTGGGGCATGCCAAACACCGCGCTGGTGGATTCGTCCTGCGCGATGGTGGCGGCGCCGGCCTGTTTGAGTGCCAGCAACCCGCGGGCGCCATCCTCGCCCATCCCCGTCAGCAGCACGCCCACGGCGTTCCCTCCGGCGTGGCGCGCGCCCGAGCGGAACAGCACGTCCACCGAGGGGCGATGGCGGCAGACCGGCGGCCCGTTGCGCACTTCCGCGTAATAGCGCCCTCGGGACTCCCGGAGCAGCAGGTGGCGATCGCCAGGCGCCAGCAAGGCGCGGCCCGGCAGGACGGGATCGCCGTTTTCGGCCTCCTTGACCGCAATGACGCACTGTCCATCCAGGTGCCGGGCGAAGGCCGCGGTGAAAGGGGCGGGCATGTGTTGCACGATCAGAAGGCCGGGCGACTCCGGGGGCAGCGCCGTCAATGCCACGCCGAGCGCTTCCGGCCCGCCCGTGGACGCCCCCACCAGGACCACTCGCCGGGCGCCGGGCGGCTGCGCCGCTTCCCGCCCGGGACCCGGCACGATGCCGGCGGCGAGCGAGGGCTCCACCAGCCGCCCCGGCCGCGTTTTCGCCGTGGCGGCCGCCTTCACCGCGCGGCACAGCCGGTCACGGGACTTCCGCAGGAACCGCTGGGCGCCGCTCCGCGGCAGGGCCACCACTCCCACGGCCCCGGATTCCAGCATGTTCAGAGCGCTGTGGGCCCCTTCTCCGGCGAAGGCAGCGCAGACGATCGCCGGTATCGGGCGCCGCGCCATGGCCTCCTGGAGGAAAGCGAGGTCAGCCACGCGCCGCATCCCGGCGTGCAGCAAGACCACGTCCGGAATCGGGTCGCCGATGCGCCGGGAGAACGCCAACAGATCGCCCGCGGCGGGCATGACTTCGATTTGGGGATCGCAAGCGAGTGCTTCCGACAGCGCCCGGCGGAGCACCTCGGAGTCGTCGACGATCAGAACGCGGACGCGCTTCACGACCGTATGATCGGAACGCTGCCGGCATTTCAATACGGGCTAACCGAAGAATCTGCGTGAATAAGGTCTCTTTCACCCGATTTACAGGCGAAGCACGGCAAAGCGGTTTCTTGCCGGCCGCCGGGGCGAAGGATGGGCTTGCGGGCGGCGGGGCGCTGCCGGGGCAAGCAGGCTCGCCAGGTCCGCCGGACCGGCCCGCGATGTCGCGCTCCGGCCGAAGGTGGAGGGCGTCATCGCGGAGCAGTACTGGTACCAGGGTAACCCGGTGCGGGCGTGTGAGTACCGGGCGCGGACCGGCCCGCACGAGGAGCGGGGCGCAATGCCATTTAGAACGAATAGCGCAGGACATGGCGCCGGGCAGGGAATTTCATCCAAGCCGAAGATATGTGGGGCGACTGCCCAGTTAGACAGGCTCGACTATCGAGTCATCCGGTTATCCCCGTGCGCACGGGGTACTACTAATCCAAATAGTACCCAGAATTATGGATTATCTGAGACGAAAGTATCCGAAGTTCCTGTAGAATCCATTTATGCGCCGTATCCCGCGTGGCACCGGGGAGTTCTTAGACACGATGGTGCGGAAGACCGGCCCAGCCCAAACGGGAGAGATGGTCCGGGGCAGGTTGGTTCAGTCGTGCGGCGCGGAGGAATGCCGGCAATGAAACCCATCGAGGGAGTTCAGCACCATGTAAGATCCGGGGAAGGCCGCGTGGACAGGTGCATACCGCCATCGGAAGCTTCTCTTGGGCTCGGTCCCGACGGCGCCGATGGAGACGTCTGGTCCGCATTGGTGAAGCGCGCGCGCGACTGCGATGCGGATGCGTACCAGGATCTGTACCTGCGGCTGGGAGATTTTCGCCAGTGCTTCACGCGGCAGTTGTTTGCGGATCCGGAGGGCGCGTACGGCGAATTCGTGCGGGAACTTGTGGACCAGATTCGTTATGGGTTCTTGCAGGACCCGAACTCGCTTCTGGACCACGCGCGTGCGAAGGCGATGCGCAAGACCGCGGACCGCATCCGCTCTCTGACGACCGCCGCCCGGGTCCTCAGCACACTGCCCAAACGGCGTCGCGAGGTCTTGATTCGCGCGCAACTGGCGCTTTGTTCGTCCGCGCGCATCGGCCGGGATGGGGATGGAGCGCCGGCGCCGCGTGCGCGCGCCGCGGCCGGGTAGGTCTTCGACCGCTGGATTCGGCGCCATTCCGGGCCGCTCGGGACCCCAAATGGGTACCCCGCTCGCGGTTCCGGGCAGAACCGCGAGCGTGAGCAAGCGGTCAGCGGCACCAGGTTCCTCGCGGGCGGGCGCGCGCGCATTCGCCAGCTTCGCTTCCTCGGCGGCATGAGCTTTCGCCCATCCACGGCCCGGTGCCCGCCGCGAAGCCTCTCGAAAACGGCGGATTCGTGCGATAATCCCCGGATGCAGAGATGGATTTCCATCCGTCTCCCACTGATCCTGGCGGCCGTCATCTTGTCGATTGCCGGGCTGATCGAGAGCTTGCGGACGGACAACCTGGTTGCGGACCCGTCCTTCGAGATGGTCAAGCCCCGCGACCAGTTCGGAGGCGTGTTTGCGAAGTGGGGGGGATGGAAAGACGGCGGGGATTGCTCGTTCGAAGTGGGCGGCGTGCCGCACACCGGCCGGACGTCGGCGCTGCTGGCCTGCACTTCTCCCGGCAAAATCCGGATCGCACAGACGCGGGATCTGGAGCCCGGCCGCTACCGGATCACGGCCTACCTGCGAGGGTTGGACATCGGCGCGGGCGCATGGGACCTGAACACCGAGTTCATGTTCGCCGGCAAGTACTTCCCCCTGAAGAAAGGCGGCGACTTCGGCTGGACCCGCCTCACCTACGTGGCCGACCTTTCCACGCGGGCGAAGACCGGGCCTTCTTTCGGGTTATGGGCGCCGGGCTATTTCTGGATCGACGACGTATCGATGCAGCGGGTGGGCGGCGAAGTCGCACTCACCGCCGCTCCGGTCCTGGACCGCGAGGAAGCGCCGCCCGCGCCTCCCGGCCCACTCGCGGCCGGCGCGGTGCACTGCCCGCGCTGCGGCTACCGCAACATGCCGGAGTGGAAGAAGTGCTATGCCTGCGGCAGCCCTCTGGCGGCCAGCGCGGAGAAATCCTGGGGACCCGCGGTGAAGCCCATTACTTCCTTCGAGCGGGGCAATCCGTTCGTGGGCGGAACGGTGGTGGCCGCGCACGCCACCGATGGCGTCAAAGCGCTGCGCCTCGACAGGGGCCGGGCCGCGATGCTCGCCAGGCAGAACTGGGAGGGCTACGATTTCCTCGAGGTGGATACGTATGTCGAGGGGCCGCGCCCGCTTCCGGTAACGGTGGAAATCCACGACACGGAGACGGAAGGCTACTGGACGCGCGTCAATTACCCAACGGTGGCTCCAGCCGGCGCGAGCACGCTGATTCTGCCGCTGCGGCAGTTGTACACCGGAGAGAAATCGCATCCCGGCCGGTATTTGAACCTGGGCGGCATCGCGCGGCTGGTTTTTGCGGTGGGGGATGCGGGGCCGCTGTTCCTCGACAATCTTCGCCTGGAGCGCGATACGGCGGCGCGAAGCGCGTTCTTCGACGGACTGTACGCCTTCGATTTCGGCACCGGAACCAGCCCGGTGATGGACGGTTTCACGCCGGTCACGCAAGCCACCACATACTCCCCCGGCCGCGGCTACGGTCTGAAGAACGCCCAGGTCTGGCGGGCGTTCGACGCGCTGCAACCGGACCCGCTCTACCGGGATTTCATCTGCATCGAATCCGGCGGGCTGGCGGTGGACGTGCCCAACGGCAAGTACCGGGTGTTTGTGAACATGGATAGTCCCGCGGGCTTCTGGGGCGAGTATCAGGTTTACCGGAAGCGCTCCATTCTGGCCCAGGGCAAGACCGTGTTCTCGGAGCAGATGGATTTCCAAAGCTTCCGGAAGAAGTACTTCCACTTCTGGGACACGGAGGATTTGCCGTCCGAGAACACGTTCGACAAATATCAGCCGGTTCATTTTTCGGAGAAGGTCTTCGACGTGGACGTGAAGAACGGACAGATCTTCATCGAGTTCCAGGGTGCCCGTTGGGCGTGCAGCGTATCGGCGGCGATTCTGTTCCCGGTGGCCAAGGCGGCGGAGGGAGCGCGCTTTCTGGAGTACGTGAAAGAGAAGCGGCGCTTCTACTTCGATAACGCGTTCAAGCGCGTGCCGCACCCTCCGGAAGGCGACCCGCTTCAGCCCGCGGCGGAGGACGCCGGGCGCGGGTACACCATCTTCCAACGCGATTTCATGAAGGACGTGTACTACAACGACACGCCGTTTCGCGGGGAAACCGGCACGCCGCTGGCGGCCGGCGGATTCGCCGGCCAGATAGTCCCGGTGACCGTGGCGGTTCTCCCTCTGAAAGATCTGGGCAAGGGAACCCTGACCGTGAGCGCGCTGGCGGGGCCACGGGGTTCGATACCGGCCAGCGCCATCGACGTGGGCTACGTTTCGTACCGGCTGACCCGCGTGACGCTGGACGGCGGGGTGTATACCATCACCCCCCGGCTGATCGTTCCGAGGAACAGCGTGGCGCTGCCGGAAGGCGTGGCGCGGCGGTTCTGGCTGACGGTGCACATTCCCGCGGGGACCGCGCCCGGTCTCTACACGGGCCAGGTGAGTTTCACTTCGCAGCATGGTCCCGCCGCTATGATTCCGCTGCAATTCACCGTACGGAAAGGCAGTCTCGACGCGGTGGATATCCCGGCGGGCCCGTGGGGCGGGCCGGTTGGCACGCCGTGGTTCGGCGACGACCCCGAGACGGGAACTTTCGCCGCGGAGATGACCGAGAAGAGCCTGTCGATGTTGCGCGCCTATGGATTCACCATGTTCAGCGGGGTTCCGTCGGTGGTCTACCAGGGATTCAAGGACGGAAAACCGGCGCTGGACTTCAGCGCGGCCGACCGCCAGATGGCGGATGCCCGGAAGTACGGGTTTCTGGCCGTGAATTCCTATGGCGCCGGCTTGACCGGTATCGACGCGTACAGCCGCGACCTGGGGAAGATGAAAGCAGCCGGGCCCACCGATTACAGCGCCTTCGTCAAAGCCATCTACTCGGCCATCGACCGGCACGCGCGGGAGAAGGAATGGCTGCCGGTTTACTGGAACCTGGGAGACGAGCCGTCCGGCGACAGCCTCACAGAGTCGATCGAAAACGCCAAGGCTTACCGGAAGGCTTTTCCGCAGGGACCGCCATTCTTCACCGCCGCCACCAGCCTCTACAACCATGACGCGCGCGATCCGCATTTCGAACTGTCCCGGACGCTGCACGTTGCCACGCTGGCTCAGCACGATGAAACCGGCGTGAAGCTGCTGGCCTCGGCGGGAGGCGCGTGGGCATATTACAACGGCGGCAGCCGCTGGACCTATGGCATCTACCTGTATAAGGCCGTCAAGGAGTTCGGACTCAAGTTCCGGCTGGCGTGGCACTGGCACGCCGCGAGCGGCGACCCGTACTACGCCCTGGATTGCCGCGAAGACGACTACGCCTGGGCCAACCTGACGCCCACCCGGCAGCTTGCGCCTTCGGTGGAGTTCATGCGCATCGCCGCCGGACTGGACGATTACCGGCATCTGCTGACGCTGGCGCGGCTGGCCAAAGCCAAAGCGGGCACGCCCGCGGCGTCGCGGGCGGAGACGCTCATCCGCGACCGCATGGCCGCCTTTCACCTGGGCCGAGCCGATCCGGACCCGGCTTTCGGAGTGGACGAGTGGGCGGCCTACCGCCGGCGCCTGGCGGACGCCATCGAGGCGCTGCAATAGGGGAGAATCGCGGCCTCGCCGCCGGGGCGGGCTCGCATCAACGGCCCGGCGACAGTTCACCGAACAACTGCCGGTTTCGCTGGGAAGTTGCCAGTTCCGCAAAACCGTCCGCGCCCCCAACCGGCGGAAGCAGGTCCAGTTTCCCGAAAAATGCCGGAACGGCGGCCCACGAAATCCGTTTGTCGTCGCCTTCCACCCAACCCCACTCGGGCCGCGGAGAGGCCGCCAGGAGCCGCAGCGAGATCCAAACGTGGCCGCCGCGACGCCAACTGTCCATGGCGGTCTCCGCCAGATCCCGCCGCCACACGGCCATGCGGCTGGTCCCCAGCGGTATCGCGACATACAGCAGGTAGCGGTAACGGCTGGCCAGATCGAAGGGCCGCGCCGCGACGAAGAGGTTCACGGGATCGGGATACGAGAGCACCACGATAAGGTCGTTCGGCGTGACATGCGGATTGAGGCCCTGCAGCCGGGCAACCGTGTCTTCGAAGCCGCGATTGCCATCGAAGCGCCACATCACCGCACAATTCACCAGCAGCATGGCCGCGAAGAACGCCATCGGGACGGCGCGGCCCGTGCGGGCACGGTCTTCCCCGGCCATGACGCATGCAAAGCCCAGAAACAGCAGGGGAAAGACCGGATAATAGCGCTCGGGAGGCGCGGGGTTGAACAGGAACGCGGCGAAGAACAGGACCGGGGCCGCATTCACCAGCAGACACCCGAGCAGGGTGCGATGGCGGCGCATCAGCCGCAGCGCCAGCCAGCCCAGAACCAGGTACACCACGGCCGCTTTCCAGAGTCCGCTGCGTGCGGTCTCCGCCAGGCTGGGGCGATTCCCGGCGCCCCGGAACAGGATCCTTTTCCAGGTTACCGTCTCGGGGCCCAGGTAGAGGAACGAGCGCGGGATTCCCGCCACCATCCGCAGGTACAAGCGATTCGGTTCCTCGTTGTAGCGGTCCCGCGCGACCCAGTTCCGCGCCTCGGCCACGCTGGCGACCTTGGCCGCCGCCATGATGGGAACGTAGACCGCGGCAAGGGCCAAGGCGCAGCCCGCCACGGCCGGCAGCAGGAAGCGGATTCGGGCGCGCAGGTTTCCGCCGCCGGCCCGCGGCCACAGGAGGCCGAAGCACAGCAAACCGGGGACGGTCAGGCAGTATGGGAACCACAGCGCGACCGACGCGCCCAGCAGCAGACCGGCAGCCAGGCCCCTCCACACCGTCAAACGGTCTTCCTGAATGGCGCGAAACAGGACGTACAGACCGGCGAACTGCAAGGCCCCGCCGGCTACGTAGACGGTCCCGGTTGCCGCGTAATTCACCACGGCGTCGGTGGCGATCAGTCCCATGGCGGCCGCGCCGCCAGCCCACGCTTTGCCGGTCACCCGCGCCGCCAGCAGGAACAGGAACACGACCGAGAGGAGCCCGCCCACAACGCTCAGCGCGATCAGGGCCACTCCCGCGCCCAACGCCCGGTCGGCGGGGAAGGCGCCATCCAGCACCGGCCGGAACACGCTCCACACCACGTAGCCCATCGGCCGCCAGAGGACGTGGCCGAAATCCCAAAAGGGATCCTGCCCCGCCGGCACAGCCGCCCGGGAGTGGTCCACGATGTGGAGGCCATAGTTGAACGTGTCCGCGTAAGTGTACGGCCGGGTACACAACAACACCAGCGCGTAAACCGATACCGCGACCCCGAGCCACAGCTTCCAGCCGGACGGGAGACGAGTGGGTCCCTGCATGTGCTTTCCGGAAGTCAGCATGTTAACACATGCTCTCTATCCAAGAACACAGGCCGGGGCAGAGGCGTCGCGTCGCGAAAACCCAACAGATCGCTGAAAATAAGCCACTTGCCTGAAATTGCACATTTGGTGCCCGGTCCGGTCTGCCTGGCGGCCGTTCCAGGCTGCCCAGCCGGCCGCGGGATCGCATCCGGAGAGGCCAGCCCGCTTCCCCTGCGTTCGGCACCTACCCGTACTGCTATTAGGGCTGGAGGTGGTTTCCCTCATTTTTGACGTGACCGCCGGGCCAATTAGGTAGTAGTATGTTAGGAGCGGATTGTATGGAATTCGTTCTCGATCCAGCATGACCGCAAGCACGAATTCAGGCTTTTTTGGAGGAACGTATGAGGTACGGGAAGCTTTTGCTGCTGTTGCTGGCGGTCGCCTTGGCATCGCCAGCGGGCGTGATCTTCAGCGAGAATTTCGAGGGAGCCACGCCTGGCTATGATTCCACGATCGGGGTCATCCCGGGCACGCTGTTTTCCCTCACGGCCGGATCGATTGACGTGAATGGCACCGGCTATTACGCGAGTCTCTGCGTGATACCACCCGAGTCCGGCAACTGCATCGACACGACCGGCGGCAGCCTGCCCGTCAGAGGCACTCTCCAAACGACAAACCAGATCACCTTCACTACCCCGGGCTCGTACGTACTCAGCTTCGATCTGGAGGGCTGGTACCAACCTGGCATCACGGACGCGTACGCCACGGTGAGAGTGGATCTCGGAAGCTTGATCGTGGACAATGAATTCACCGTCTATGGCGCCGACAATCCGTACCCAGTCGACAATATTCCCTTCACGGTGACCAGCCCCGGCACTCTCGCGTATCTCACCTTCACGGACTTGAGCGGCGACTACTCGTTTGCGGGAGGCATTCTGGATAACGTCTCGATTTCCTCGACGCCCGAACCGGGTTCCGTCCTGCTGTTCGGAGTTGGAGCGCTGATCGTCTTGGCTAGGAAGCGCGTCCGCCGATAGAGCCGCCGCCGGATGCGCGGGCGCGCGCGCACCCTCTATGGCAGGCCGGTCCAGCGCACCAGCGTGGCGCCCCAGGAGTAGCCCACGCCGAAACCCACCAGCATGGCGCGGTCGCCCTTGGCGAGCCGCCCTTCCCGATCGGCGTGTTTGAGACCGATCGGGATGGTGGAGGAAACCGTATTACCGCAGTGGTCCATGGCGAGTTGAAACTTCTCCGGGGGAATCTTCATGCGCTTCCTGAGGTGCTCCAACATGTACCGGTTGGCCTGATGGAAGACGAACCGGTCGATAGCGGCCAGGGTCAGCCCGGACTTCTTCAGCAGGGCGTCGACCGCCTTCGGCACCGCGCCGATGGTGAAGGTGAAAACCTCGGCGCCGTTCATGTAGAGATCGTCCTGGCTGCGCGCGTTCCCGGTGTCGTCCTCGACGACCACGCCGCTGGCGGGGGTGCGGGGGCGGCGCATGCCGCCGGTGGGAACGATCAGGTTCGGCCCGCCACTGCCGTCGGTGCCATACACAAAAGGTCCGATTGAGGGAACCTCGCCGGCTTCCCCCACCAGCAAGGTCGCCGCCGCCGCATCGCCGAAAATGGTCCGCACGCTGCGGTCCCGAGGGTTGAGAAACTTGCTGTAAGTTTCCGCCGTAAGCAGAAGAACCCGGGAAGCCTGTCCGGTGGCGATCAGTCCCTCGGCCAGGCCCAGCCCGTACACGTAGCCCGAGCAACCCAGGTTGAAATCCAGCGCCCCGGCGGCGGTGGGAATACCCAGACGGTCCTGGATCAGACACGCGGTAGTGGGCAGAAAGTAATCCGGGCTTTGCGTGCACAGCAGGACAAAGTCGATTTCCGCGGGCCGGCAGGCGCCCGAGTCGAACAGTTTCCCGGCCGCGGCGACCGCCATGTCCGAGGAACATTCTCCCTCGGCCGCGATATGCCGGTCGCGAATGCCTGTCTTCTCGTCGATCTTCGCCACCGACCAATCCGGAAACTCCGACGACAGGTCCGCCGTGGTCACCGTCCTCCGCGGCAGGTAGTACTCGATCGCGGCGATGCTGGCGTGCATGATACCCTCTTTCCACTCAGGTCCCGCTGCATTCCCTGGTATAGCATAGCGGGTGTTACGGGGGTGCTTACCGGTTCGGGGTGGTGCGCGGTTCAGCCGCGGAATCCGCTCCCTCACGGTTGCGGCTTTGGACGTGGCTGTTTCATCGGCTTTGCTACACTGGGGTTTGTCGCAGGCGGGAGTTCGGAAGGCGATCATGGCCAGTGGCAGCGTGTCGGGAGTGAGGGTTGCGGGCATCGCCAGCGCGGCGCCGCGGGAGCGCCGGACTCCGGACAGCTCGGCCGGGTACATCGAGCTGGAGCTGGCGCGCAAGATCGGCCAGAGTCTCGGCGTCGAGACCCGGCGCGTCGCTTCGGACTCGGTTTGCACCTCGGATCTCTGCTTCGCGGCGGCAGTGCGGTTGATGCGGGAACTCCAGTGGGCGCCCGGCGAGATAGCCGGCCTGATCTTCGTCACGCAAACGCCGGACTATCTGCTGCCCGCCACCAGCCATGTGCTGCATCGCCGATTGGGGCTGCCTTCGTCCTGCTATGCGCTGGATATCAATCTGGGGTGTTCGGGATACGTTTACGGCTTGTGGGTGGCGGCGAGCCTCATGCAGAACGTGAAGGGCAACGTGCTGCTTCTGGTGGGAGACACGATATCGCGGGTGACGTCGCCGCAAGATCAGTCCGTCGCCCTTCTCTTCGGCGACGCCGGCTCCGCCACGGCCCTCGCGCCGGACCCGGGCGCCGCCCCCATGTTTTTCGAGCTGGGCGCCGACGGAGCCGGGTGCAACGAACTGATCGTTCCGGCCGGCGGTCTTCGGAACCCCGGCGGCCCGGACTCGGCTGTCCGCACCCTGCGCGAGGGCCAGAATATCCGCAGCGACCGGGACCTGTTCATGAACGGTCCGGAGGTTTTCAGCTTCAGCCTGCAGCGCGTTCCGCCGCTGATCGAGGCCGTGCTGGAAGCCGCCGGCAGGCAGATGGACGAGATCGACGGTTTCTTTTTTCACCAGGCCAACCGGTTCATGCTGGAACATCTGGCCAAACGCATCAAGATTCCGGCCGGCAAGTTCGTAATCGCGCTGGCGGACTACGGTAATACCAGTTCGGCGTCCATTCCCCTGGCGATTACGACCACCGGGTATCGCGCGCGGATCGAGGAGTCCGGCCTGCGATTGCTCCTGGCGGGCTTCGGAGTGGGATTCTCGTGGGCGGCGGTGGTATTGGATTGCGGTCCGGCGGTTTGTCCGGAGTTAGTGGAATACGGCGGGGAGGAGCGACTGGAAGCTTCCGCATGATGCACAACCCCATGGACATGAAGGGCGCCTTGGTTCTCGTCACCGGCGCTTCTTCCGGGATCGGCCGCGAGACCGCCATCCTGCTCAGCCAGTTAGGCGCGCGCGTCATCGTCTCGGGTAGAAACCGGGAGCGGCTGGCCGAAACCCTGGACCGGCTGGAGGGGACGGGCCACCTGGCGGAGCCGTTCGACCTGGACGACACCGACGCCATTGGGAAGTGGATCCGCGGCATCGTGGATGGCGCCGGCCCGTTGGGTGGCATGGCGCACTGCGCGGGATCTCTCCTGCTGCTTCCCGTGCAGTTCCTGACTACCGCCAAGATCGAAGCCCTGATGCGCACCAACCTGACCGGCGCCATGATGCTGGTCAAGGCCTTTCGCGCGCGCGGATGCGCGGTGCGCGGCAGCGGAGCCGTTCTGGTTTCCTCCATGGGGGCGATCACGGGAGACTCCGGCCTCTCCGCGTATACCGCCAGCAAGGGCGCCTTGATGGGCTTTTCCCGCACGGCGGCCCGTGAGCTGGTGGCCGATGGGTTGCGGGTCAATTGTGTCGCTCCGGGGATCGTCCGAACGGAGATGATCGGCCGGCTGGGCCGGGAGATGGGACCCGAACACCTGGCGGAAATGGAGCGGCGGTATCCGTTGGGGTTCGGGGAGCCGCGCGACGTGGCTCACGCCATCGCGTTCCTGCTGGCGGAAACGGGACGGTGGATTACCGGTTCCACCCTGGAACTCGACGGCGGCTACACGCTTCGCTGAGACGCATCGTCCCCATCCTTGGATTCCCCGGTCTTGCGCCGCGCGGTGGATGGCAGCCCGTAGTTTCGGAATAAGACCTCGGCCGGGTTTCCCAGCGCCAGCGAGTAGGGCGGAATATTAGTGATTACCACGCTGTTAGCGCCAATCACGGCCCCCTCGCCGATGGTGACGCCTTTCATGATGTAAGTGCCGTTGCCAATCCAGGCATGCTTGCAGATGCGCACCGGGCGAATGTCCTTCAGGTCGGGCGCGGCATCGGCGGCGCGGCGGTCCGCCTCTCGGCAATGGCCGTCCGTGTCGGAGATGCGGCAGTCGAAGGAGACTCTCACGTCCTCTTCCAGAATCACCTCCCGGTTCACGGTGATCTGCGTATTCCATCCCACTCCCGAGCGGTCCTTCATGATGAGCTTCGACTCGTCCAGGAACCTTCCCGAAAAAATGGCGACCTTGCCGCCGATTTTGACGTCGTCCCCAACGTAGATGCGGACGTGTCCGCTTACGAACGGCAGCCCTTCCACGGAAACCCGGCGTCCGAAACTCGCGCACCGCGCCTGGAACAGGGGATTCCTGTAACACACCGTCAGGATCCAGCGAAACGCCGAGATTGCCAGAAAATGCCCTTCGTAGGCCAGGCGCAGCGGGGCGAGGAAAACACGGGGAATCCGAGGAAGCGTGGGGTTGAAGAAACTGCGCAGAAGGCGCTTCAAAAACCTGGCCGGCGGCGTCTCACCCCGCTTGATGCGAAGAATCAGACCATCTACGATACTCATCGGGAGTTCTTACAAGGCGGGTGTCTAGGCGCGCAGCCCCGCCAACCCGGCCAAATCGGCCACCGTGGAGCAGGCCGCGAACAGCCGGGGCGACAGAGTCTTGCCAAAGTGCTCGTCGGCGAAGGCGATAAAGCCCACCATGGCCATCGAGTTCCACCCCTCCAGGTCCGCCAGCTTATCCTCCGCACGCAGCGAGCCGGCCGGCATTTCCATGAGATCGCCGAAGCGATTCAGAAACTCATCCATCGTCATATACGAATTGTAGCGCACGGCATAACCGGACCGGCTTTCCACGTGGTCTCGCGCACACCCAGCTATACTGAGGTTTGAAACGGATCCTGTTCATTTTCGGCACGCGGCCGGAGGCCATCAAACTCTGTCCGCTGATCCAGCGGTTGCGCTTGCGGCCCGGCGAGTTCCAGGTCCGGGTGTGCGTTACGGCGCAGCACAGGGGCATGCTGGATCAGGTGCTCGAGGTCTTCGGCGTGACGCCGGATTTCGACCTCGATCTCATGCAGCCGCGCCAGACGCTTTCCGGACTGACGGCCAGAATCCTGGCCGCCGTCGAGCCGGTTCTCGAGGCCGAACGGCCCTGCCTGGTCGTGGTTCAGGGGGATACCACCACCACGCTGGCCGGCGCCCTGGGAGCGTTCTACAGCCACATCGATGTGGCGCACGTCGAAGCCGGCCTGCGCACCGGCGACCTGCGCTCTCCGTTCCCCGAGGAGATGAACCGCATCGTGACTGCGCGCATCGCCGCCTGGCACTTCGCGCCCACGCGCCGCGCCGAAGCCGCCCTGCTGGCGGAGGGCGTGGACCCGCGGAAGATCTTCGTCACCGGCAACACCGGCATCGACGCGGTGTTGTGGGTCCGCGACGCGCTCGACAGCGGATTGGCGCACGCGCCGGCGTGGCCCTGGCTGGATGCCTCCAAGCGGCTGGTGCTGGTCACCAGCCACCGCCGCGAGAACTTCGGCCCGGGGTTCGAGGCTTCCATGCGGGCGCTGGCGCAACTGGCCTCCCGTCCCGGCGTGCAGGTGGCGTACCCGGTTCACCGCAATCCCAATGTGCTGGGCCCGGCCCATAGCCTGCTCGCGGGGCTGTCCAACGTGGCGCTGCTGGACCCGCTGCCGTACGTTTCGTTCGTCGATCTGATGCGCCGGTCGTATCTGATTCTCACGGATTCCGGCGGCATTCAGGAGGAAGCCCCGTCGCTCGGCAAGCCGGTGCTGGTGCTGCGGGAGAAGACCGAGCGTCCGGAAGCCGTCGAAGCCGGCACCGTGAAGCTGGTGGGAACCGACGAGCGCCGCATCGTGGACGAGGCCACACGGCTCCTGGACGATGCCTCCGAATACGCCCGCATGACGGCGATCCACAACCCCTACGGCGACGGACACGCCTGCGAGCGCATCGCGCAGGCGCTGGGGGCTCGCGCCGCCCGGTAGATCGCGCGGCAGCTACCGCGCCGGCGCGATTCGCGCAGCCACCTTGCCCACCGCGGCGCGCAGCACCTGCCGCTCCGCCGCCGTGGCGAATCCGAGAACCCACAGCAGGCCGGGAAACCCAGCCACCAGCAGCGCGCCGAACGCTATCTGTCCAGTCAGCGTCGCCGCCGGCGCCGCCGCGAAGGCAGCCAGGACTACGGCCAGGGCGATCGCCATCTTCGCCAGGCGCCGGCCTTCCACGCGGTACGGACGGATGCGGTACGTCCAGGCGAGCGCAATCGCCAGAATCGCGGCAAAGGCCGCCAGGGTGGCGATGGCCGCGCCCCAGGTGCCCCGGCGCGGAATCCAGTAGAAGTACCCGCCGATGCACAGCGCCGCGCCCAGCCAGTTGCAGATGGCGTCGCAACCGGGACGCCCGGCGACGTAGAACCGGCTGCGGAAGAAGTCGCCCAGACAGCGGATTCCGTAAGCGAAGGCGATGATGGGGACGAAAGCGGCGGCGCCCGAGTAATCGTGGTGCGCCAGCAGCCGGATGGCCGGTTTGGCGAGAACCGTCAGCCCCAGGCACGGCACCACGATGGCTCCCACGGCGTAGGTCAGCAAGCGGGCAAACAGCGAATCGGCGTCATCCCGCTTCATCACGCCGTACATTTGCGCGCTCCAGTAGCTATTGAAGGAGTTATAGGGCAGGATGCAAAGCATTCCGATCTTGTACGCCAGGACGTACAGCCCGATGTCCGCCAGCGATGCGTAGCGCGGCAGAATGAGGCGGTCTCCGAAATTGATGCAGTACACCGCCAGGCTGCCGATGCCGACGGGGGCGGAAAACTTGACCATGCGAACGAACAGACGGCCGTCGAAGGTCGGCCGCGTGGCGCGCCAGCAGACCGCCGCCAGGGCCACGGCGGGAATCGCGTTAGCCACCACGCCGCTGGCTATATACCCCACAATATTCAGCCGGAAAAACGCCGCCAGGAACAGCACCGTGGCAGCCCCCAGGAGTGCCCGCGCCAACGCCCCGGCCACCGTGGTTCGCGGCCGGCCGGCCACCCGCGTCCAGCCCAACAGCGTTTCCAGAGCCAGGGCGGGCACCGCGCCCAGGGCCATGACGTGCAGATAGAATACGTTGGTCTCGTTGCCGAATGCCGCACGGGTGATAGGGCCGCCCAGCAGCCAGCAGGCCAGCATGATCGCCGCTCCGAAGAAGGCCGAGCCCAGAACCGAGGTCCCCACCACCGGACGGCGCTCTTCGGCAGTGTCCCGCTCGAAGTAGAAGTAGCCGATCGACGCGCCGAAACACCCGCCCAGCAGCAGCCCCAACAACTCGCCCGCCCGCGCCAGGATCTCCGCAATCCCGAAATCCGCCCGTCTCAGGTTACCCGTGACCACCCGCAGAACGAGCACGGAAATCAGCGGCTGGGCCAGGTTGGGAATCGAATACAGTCCGCTGCTCTGAAGAACGTTCTTGAACAGCGAGCGGGAAGACGGGGCGCCGGCAGGAGTTGTCGACATGAATTCCTTACCGGTTCCGTGGCATGACCTTCATCTTAGCGCAGCGCCTCCGCCGGGGGTTCCGCGGCGATGCCGGGCGCGCGCGGAGCCGGGTGGCGGGCGCGGGCTCCGCTCTCAGCCCTGGGGATTCCGCCGCTTGTAATCCCCGCGGCTGAAGTACTTCTCCAGCCAGCAATACAGCGCGATGAACAGGTACCGGCTGCCCATCTCCCGGATCTTGAGCTTGGACATGCCCGAGCGCCGGTTGCGCCAGGTGATGGGCATGACCGTCCAGGAGTAGCCGCGGACGATGGTTTTCAGCGGCAGTTCCACCGTCAGGTTGAAGTGCGGCGAAAGGAACGGACGGCAGCCGTCCAGCGCGCGGCGCCGGTACGCCTTGAACGCGTTGGTGAAATCGTTGAGCGGGACGCGGAACAGCACCCGCAGAAACAGGTTGGCCAGCCGGTTGATCAGCAGTTTGTGGGCCGGATAATCGATCACGCCGCCGCCCTTGACGAAGCGCGAGCCCATCACCGCGTCCCAGCCCAGGTTGAGCAGTTCCCAGTAGCGCACCACGTCGCGGCAGTCGTCGGATTCGTCCGCCATCATGATCGCCACGCCGTCGCCTTGGCCGTGGTCGATCCCGCAGACGATGGCCCGCCCGAAACCGTTCTCGCCGGTGTTCCGCACCGGCCGCAGCGTCGGCACGCGCCCCTCGAGATCCTGCAGAACGGCCCACGTGGAATCCGTGCTGCCGTCGTCCACCGGAACGATTTCGTGCTGGATGCCGTGGAGGCGCAACTCCACGTACAGGTGCTCGACGGTGGAGGCGATGGCGCCCTCTTCGTTGCGGCAGGGAATCACCACCGAGAGGAGCTTGAGGGGCTCCTGCGTGGGCGGCGCGGCCATCCTCTTCATGGGCGGCTCCCGGCTGGACCCGCGCCCCATCCGCGGCCGGCGCCGCGGATTCCGGAGGCCGGAATCCTCATGAGGTTGCCTTGTCCGGCAGCCTGCGCATCCAGCTTTCGGCAATTTCCTGGAAGATGGTATCCAGGGGTTTCGTCAGGTCCCAGGCGGGATAATGCGCCCTCATCTTCCGTAAGTCGCTGTAGTAGCAGATGTGGTCGCCGATGCGGTTCTCCTCCACATATCGCCATTGCATGGGGCGTCCCGTAATTTCCTCGGTCTTGCGGAAGGCTTCCAGAATGGAGCAGGCATTCCGCTTGCCGCCGCCCAGGTTGTACACTTCGGCCACCCGCGGAGCCTTCCAGAACTCCAGCATGAAGCGCGCCACATCCTCGGAGTGAATGTTGTCGCGGACCTGCTTGCCCTTGTAGCCGTAAACCTTGTACTCGCGCCCCTCCAGGTTGCACTTGACCAGGTAGCTGAGGAAGCCGTGCAGTTCCACCCCGGAGTGGTTCGGCCCCGTCAGGCATCCGCCGCGCAGGCAGCAGGTGGGCATGTTGAAATAGCGGCCGTACTCCTGCACCATGACGTCGCCGGCGAGTTTCGAGGCCCCGAACAGCGAGTGCTTGGACTGGTCCACCGGGAAGTCCTCGGGGATGCCGTTCCGGTAAGCCGGATCGGCGTAATCCCAGCGGGTCTCGAGTTCCTCGAGCGGAATCGCGTTGGGGCGGTCGCCGTAGACCTTGTTGGTCGACATGTGGACGAACGGCGATTCCGGACACGACCTCCTGGCGGCTTCCAGCAGGTTCAGCGTGCCCACCGCGTTGACCTCGAAATCGAGAAACGGAATGGCCGCGGCCCGATCGTGCGACGGCTGCGCCGCGGTGTGCACGATGAGACTGGGACGCAACTCGTCCACCAGGGCCAGAAGCCGGTCGCGCGCGCAGATGTCCAGGGCTTCGTGACGGTAGCCCGGAATCTCGCGGCGCAGGCGCTCGAGCACCCAGCTCGTGTCGCCTTCCGGCCCGAAGAAAAGCGCGCGGTGGTTGCTATCGATTCCCGTAACCTGGAAACCGTGCCGCGCCAGAAACACCGCAACCTCGGAGCCTATCAGGCCGCAGGAACCGGTGACCAAAGCGGAAGGAGGGGGCATCCGTATCGATTATAGAACGCCGATGATCGCGCCCGCCCATGGAGCCGGCGCCTTCGCCCATCCCGAAACCGGCCGGCCGGCGGATTGAACCGCTCACCGGGCGCGGGACGGCGCTCGTCCGACACGCCGCGAGTTCCGGTTTGTCGAGCCGGTACGGGCCGGACGAGCACTGCGCGAAGTTCCCGCACGGCGCGGCCGTTCGGGACGGTTGCTGTCGCGGCTAGGGTATACTGAACACGAAGTCTAAAACGAGAATTCCGCTTTGCCGGCAACCCAACCGAAAGAGATCGTCATGCGCGAGAGGGAATCCACTTCCTGCAGTTCCTGCTTTGCGACGTCCCAGTTTCCGGGTGTGACGATCGGAACGGATGGCAGGTGCAATCTCTGCAATTCCACGCCGTTCCGGGGCCTTGGGAAGGGCCGGAGCGTCTCTCCACTGGACAATCTCCACCGCATTGCCGCCGAGCTGAAGGCGGCCAGACGCGGCAAGTACGACTGCATCATCGGAGCGTCCGGGGGCTTTGACAGTTCCTATGTTATCTATTACGCCAAACGGGAGCTGGGGCTTAATCCGCTGGTCGTCAAGTACGATCACGGCTTCAATCACGAATGCGGAAACGCGAATCTGCGCGCGGTCTGCGAAGCGACGGGTGTCGACTACCGCGTTATCAGCCATCCCCAGCGCCGCGATGTCCGCTATGTCGAGCATTTCGTGAAGGCAGTCCATGCCGCCGACATTTACTGGGGAATCTGCAGCGCATGTCATTATGTGGTTCCCGCCGCGGTATATCGAACGGCGCTTGACGAAGGGATTCCCGCAATTCTCACCAGCGGTAATCCCTATGAAGACGAGCTCCGGGTGCCGATGTCGTTTAAGCTCAAAGTCATGCTGAACTCCGTGCTTAAGGTTCCGCCGTGGCGGCTTCCCGGCATAGCGTTCCACCTGGCCGCCGCGCGGTATTATCTGCTGCGTCTCAAGCTGGATTACTACGTCCCGCCGTTCTCGAACCTCTTTCGCCGCATGCCGCTGGCTCCCATTCGGGATATCTCTATCTCACGGTTCATGGTGTGCGACGTGGACCGCGTCGCGCGCACGCTGGAATCGCTCGGCTGGAAATCGCCGGTTGGAAATGAACTGCCCATGCGATTCGATTGCAGGATCGACGATAGCTTTATGAACTACACGTTCAAGAAGGCTACCGGGCTATCGACCCACGCCATTATTGCCAACAACCTGATCTACGACGAGATCCGCTCGAAGGAGAATCTTCAGGCGACCGTCGAGCAATATCAGAATCAGACGGCGCCCCGCACGCGCGAGGAAACCGCTCGAATCCTGTCGCGCGCGCCGGACGTCCCTCCGCCGCCAGGCCAATGAGCCGCGTTCCGCAAACCATATCGAGGCCGGCGTAGCTCCGCCGCCGCGCGGAACGCGCGCCGGACAGCCGAAAGCGAGCGTCCCACATTGCCGCCAAGCGATTTCCCGCGAAGACGCCAGGCCAATCAGCCGCGGACCTACTCCGCGCTCATGCGGATCAACTGCTCGGCGTTCTTGAGGGCTTCCGGGGTGAGCTTCTGGCCCGACAGCATGCGGCCGATTTCGCGCGTCCGTCCATCGGGGTCCAACTCGCACACCACCGCCATGGTGCGGCCCTGGGATTCCCGCTTCTCGACGCGGTAGTGGCGATCGGCGAAGGAGGCGATCTGCGGCAGGTGCGTCACGCACAGCACCTGGTTGGCGGCGGCCAGTTTCTTGAGACGGCGTCCCACGCCTTCGGCGGCGCTGCCGCCCACGCCGGCATCCACTTCGTCGAACACCAGGGTGCGCACGGCGTCGGCGGCGGAACGCTGGACGGCCGTCAGGCACGTCTTCAGTGCCAGCGCAATGCGTGAAATCTCGCCGCCCGAAGCCACCTTATCCAGCGGCCGCGGCTCTTCGCCGAGGTTGGGTGAAACCAGGAATTCGACGCGGTCGGCTCCGTGCGCCGACCAGGCGGCCTTGGCGATCTCGACGCGGAACACGGTCCGCTCCATGGAAAGCTGCGCCAGTTCCGCTTCCACGCGCTTTTCCAGCTTGCGCGCGGCGGCGGCGCGGCGGTCGCGCAGATCGCCGGCGAGCGTCTCGAACTCGGAGGCCAGGCGCTGGCGGGCGCGGCGCAATTCCTCCATGCGCTCGCCGGAGTGCTCTACGGCGTCGATCTGCCGGACCGTCTCTTCGAGAAAACTCAGCGTCCCGGCGATCGACGAGCCGTACTTCCGTTTGAGGCGGTCGATGGCCGCCAGCCGGTTCTCCACTTCATCCAGGCGGCCGGGGTTGGCTTCCAGACGGCCGAGATAGTCGCGCAGCCCGTAGGCCACCTCCTGCAGGCCGAGGTCGGCCGCCGACAGGTGTTCGCGCAACGCTTCGAGCGACGGGTCGATGCGGCACAGCTCGTCCAGCCGCTTGGCGGCCGAGCGCACCCGCGAGAGGGCCGTGTCGTCGCCATCGTACACGGCCGCGTAGGCCGCCGCCGCCGCTTCCTCCAGACGCTGCACGTTCTGCAGGATGCGGCGTTCGTTTTCGAGCGACGCGTCTTCGCCGGGCTGGAGCGCCGCATCCTCGATTTCCTTGCGCTGGAACGACCATAGGTCCAGCAGGCGCAGCTTCTCTTGTTCGCCGCGCTCGAGATCCTCCAGTTCGGCCGCGGCCGAGCGCCACTCGGAGAAGACGCGGGCGATGCCATCCAGCAGGTCGCGGTGCGCGGCGAAGGCGTCCAGCATCTCGCGTTGCGCATCGGCGGAGAACAGAAGCTGCTGGTCGTGTTGGCCGTGAATTTCGGCCAGGCATGGCGCCAGGTCCCGCAACAGCGCGGCCGAAACCGGACGGCTGCCGACGAACGCGCGCGACTTTCCATTGGCCAGAATCTCCCGTTCGACGAGCAGCTCACCCTCTTCGATTTCGAGGCCGGCCGGTTCCAGGATGCGCCGCAGGGCGGCCTGCTCGCGAACGTCGAAAATGCCGCCCACGCGCGCGCGAGTCTCGCCCGTGCGGATCATGTCGGCCGACGCGCGCGCGCCCAGCAGCAAGCCGAGCGCGTCCACCACGATGGATTTGCCGCTGCCGGTCTCCCCGGTCAGCAGGTTGAGTCCGGCGTGGAACGGCACCCGCAGGCGCTCCACCACGGCGTAGTTTTCCACCACCAGTTCTAGCAGCACTCTGAGGCGATTATAGCGGGCTTGCCGGCGGCGCGGTTCCCTGAAAGCGGCGGGAATCCCCGGCAGGACGGCCGCGGCGTTCGCCGAACATGCCGCAAGATCGAGGGCGGGGCCGCCACAGTCTCCCGGCAGACCCGCGGGCCGGCCCCCAGGGACGGTTCCGGCCCTGTGTCTCGCGGGTGGAAAGCTATTGCACCGCGCCGGGGCGCGGGAGAGCGTCACTGACCGTGAACACCGCCACCGGCTTCAGCGTGGATGTACGGGCCTCCTCGGAGGGCGCCGCCATCGTCATACGGGCTTGCGGCTGCAGAGAAACCACGCCCAGCGCCGATTTCGACGAGTCAACCACGGCTTGCGCCACCACGATTACCGGGTACGGCGCACTCACCGCGGCGGGAGCTTCATAGCGTCCGGTGGCGGAAACGCTGCCGGTTGGCGCTCCGGCAGGGGCGCCCGGACCCAGCCCCAGACTCCATCGAATCGCACCGTTGCCGGACCCGGCCACCCTGGCGTGAAGCTGCAGGCTCTCTCCGGAGACCACTTTCTCGAACGTGGAGTCCAGGCCGACGGCGATGCCCCCGGTTGCCCGCGGGCCGGGCGTGCCCGACGGCGCCAGCACCATCTGTGACGCGCCAGTCGAATCCGTCCAGGTAATTGCGAGACTGTCCTGCTGGTTGGCGGTGGCTTTGATCGAAACGATCGGGTTCGGCAGCGCCATCAGCCGGCGGTACGGAACATTCACGCTGACGACATTGCCGCCGGCGTCGGCGAGGATGGCCTTGTCCTGCAGGCTCGGCGATCGCGCCACACACAGGAAGCTCTGGTTGTACCAGCGAACCGAGAACACGTGCACGTACGCCGCCGCGCGGACGGCGTGCCCGTCGGAGGGATCGTTGTAGGCAACGTCATGCACCCGGATCGCCGCGGCCGCTTCCAAACGGGGCGCGACAATGTGGAAAACCGCCGAGGCCGTCGAGTTGTGGTAGGCAACCTGGTAATACCCGGCTCCGGGTCCCGATGGCGAAACGTTGGCGTCCTGCCACAGAGCGTCGCCCGGCACCGTCGCCCCTCGCTCCTCGCCCGGATCGAACAGAGTTTTTGCCCCCGCCGGCTCCATCAGCCGGAATGGGCACACAGGGCGGGTCGACAGCGGCACAAACGACCCGGTGCTCGCCAGTTTGGACAGGTCGAAGCAGCCGGTGGTATTGGCGAAGGGTTCCGGCACCTCCATTGGCGTCCGCTGCGGGTTTCGCGCGGTGAGGGTCAGAACCGCTTCCTCGCCTGGGAAATAAGTAGCGCGGTCGAGACTGATGGCGCTCTGCAGCTTCTCGGCGTTTTCCGTGGCCGGATTGTTGGTCTGCGCACTGAGCAGGCCGGCCAACAGCGTGGAGCAGATTGCCGCCATGGGCATCAAGCTGGTTTTCAACATCGCAAACATACCTCCCTAACGACAGACATTTCGCCGGGAGTGGCAGCCACCCGAGAATCGGAGGAGTCCATTACTGGGCTGCCGTTCTCCCGGCTGGGTACTACGAGTCCCATACTGAAGTACTAGTACGCCGAACCGGAATAGTCCATAGTCGCTTTGGTTAAGCGTGCCTTTGCGAAGCTCGTATCAGGCCACTAACCTACTGATTCTTAAGGTAAAAAATCAAACAGTCAAAAATTGGTGGACGAGCCTGGAAGCTGCTTGTGGGGCTCGTCTAGTACCCCAATTTGAGGTCACCCAAGCACCGGCTTCTGCGGATTTCGTGTGCTTTGCATTCCGCAGACAGCCTGGACGAGAGACGGCGGCCGTTACGGGCCGGGGTGGAAGGCAAAAACCGGGTCCGCGCGCCGTCCCGGCGGCATGGCTGCCGCTCGACGCCCGATGGGAACGGCGCCGATTCGGCGGGTGACCGTTCGGCAGGCCCCCAGGCCAAAGCCGCGAGCCCCTCTCACCCCGTGCGCAAGCCCGTCAAATCACTCGATTTATGAGGAATCTTTCGTGTGCCGCCGGCCCGTCTTCCGGACGTTTTCGAGCGTCCCTGTGATAGATTTGAGTTTAGGAGAACCATTGGCCTTCGAAGCTCCCGCAGCCCTTTTTCTTCAACCTGACGATCTTTGGCAAATGGTCGGGAACAGCGGTCCTGGAGGGATCGCCGTTCTGGGCATCTTGCTCGGTTTCTCGGTTTACTCGTGGACGGTGATCTTCTCCAAGTGGGGCGTGCTGCGCACGGCGCGCGACGCCAACCAGCGTTTTCTGCGCGCCTTCCGCAAGGCCGGCTCGCTGCAGGCGGTGATGGTGGCGAGCGAGGAGTACCGGCCCGCGCCGCTGGTCACGGTCTTCGATTTCGGTTACGAGGAAGTGGAGCGCCAGGTGAAATCGCGCGGCGCTCTCACCAACCGGCTGGCGGTGGAGCGGGTTCTGCAACTGGGTGTCAGCCAGGAACTGGCCAAGCTGGAACGCCATATGGACAAACTGGCTACCACGGCGTCGGTGACCCCGTTCATCGGCCTGCTGGGCACCGTGCTGGGGATCGTCAGCGCCTTCGTGGCGCTGGGCAATCAGGGCGCCACCAGCCTGAAGACCCTGGGGCCGGGCATCGCCGAAGCGCTCATCACCACCGCCGCGGGTCTGTTCGCAGCCATTCCGGCGGCCATTTTCTACAACCATTTCGGCCACAAAATCCGCGAGGTGGCGGCGCGAATGGACGATTTCGCACTGGAATTCCTTAACATGGCGGAGCGCGGTTTCGGAGAATAGAAGACGTGGCGATCTCCACCAGCGACGGCGGCGGTTTCGGCAACGGCGGGTTCGGATCGCGCCGGCGGCCGGGCGGCTCCAGCCTGGCCGAGATCAACGTCACCCCGTTCGTGGACGTGGTGTTGGTGCTGCTGATCGTCTTCATGCTGACGGCCCACGTGATGGAGTTCGGCATCCAGATCGACGTGCCCAGGGTGACCGAGGTCAAGGAGAGCGCCCAGGTACTGCCGGTGGTCAATATCAACCGCCAGGCCGACCTCTTCCTGAACGAGAAGCCCATCACTCTCCACGAAATTCCCGATGCCATCCGCCAGCGCTTCGGCAATGCCAAGGCGGTCTATCTGCGGGCCGACCGGCAAACTCCCTGGGAGCCCATCGCCCAGGTGGCGGCGGCTTTGGGCGAGGCCAAGTTCCAGGTCAACCTGGTGACGCAGCCGGACGACTCGCTCAGCAAAGGCAGGCAGTGATGGCGCATGCCGACGTTCTCGATCAGCCGGAACGTATCGCGCCATCGTTCTGGCTCTCGGTGGCCATGCACAGCGCCATTGCGGCAACCCTGATCGGATACGGCCTGTTCGGAGGTCCGCATGAGCGCTGGGGTGCGACGAACGGCGGCGGGTGGGGCGCGGTGGCGGTGAATACCGTCTCCCAGATCCCTCTGCCGGGGCGGACCGGTCCGGAGAACCCCGTGGCCAATAACACCGAATCGCAGGTGCCCACGCCGCTGCCCAAGGACAAGGCCGCCGAGAAGGCCGCCAAGGCGAAGGCCGCGGAGCTGGACGCCATCGCGCTGAAGAGCAAAAACAAGTCGCGCAAGGCGCGGGAGGAAGCCGCGTCGCCGGACAAGTGGCGCGAGCAGCAGAAGGATCTGCCCAACCAGTTGTACAACTCGGCTGGGCAGGCCATGAGTTCGCCCATGTTCGGCAAGGCCGGCTCCGGCGGATTGGGCATGGGCGCCAGTTCGCCCTTCGGGGAGCGGCTGGGCTGGTATGCCAACCAACTGCAGGACCGCGTGGCGCAACACTGGCGGACCGACGACGTGCCCCCCCAGATCCGCAACGCGCCCCAGGTCGTGATCGACTTCACCATCCGGCGCGACGGCTCGCTCGCCGGATTGCCGCAAATCAAACAGAGCAGCGGGCTGGTGCAACTAGATCGCTCCGCGCAGCGGGCCGTGGTGGATTCCAATCCCTTTCCGCCGATTCCGGCGGCGTTCACCCGCAACACGGCGGATATCGAGTTGACGTTCGAATTGAGGCGCTGATGAGAAAACTGGTGTGGCTGGCGATGGTGGTGGGCGGCGGCCTGTTCGTGCTGGCGTCCCAGGAACCCGATTTTACGGGAATCATCACGAGTTCGCAGCGGCTGCGGATGGCGATCCCCGATTTTCGCGGCTCGGGCGATGCCCAGAACTACATGGCGGTTTTCAACCAGACGCTGTGGGCCGACGTGGAAGGCTCGGGGCTGTTCAACATGGCGTCGAAATCCTTTTACCCGGTCCGCATTCCGCAGCAGCCGGCGGACTTTCAGACTCCGCCTCCGCCCCCCACCGGCCGGCGCAGGCGCGGGCAGCCGCCTCCGCCCACCACCGGCAACGGGCTGTGGATGACCGACTGGTCCGGGCCTCCGGTGGAAGCCACCTACCTGGCCTTCGGCTATGCCGCCGTGCAGAACGGCGTCTTCGTGACGCGCGGTTTCATCTTCGACATGCGCCGCGGCACGCCCGCCGGCGCGCAGGTGATGGCCGCCAGCTACGTGGGATCGGTGGACGAAGCCGGCGCGCGCAAGGCGGCCCACCAGTTCGCCTGCGACATCATCACCCAGTTCGGCGGCACGTGCATCGCCGGCAGTCATATCTATTACGCCCACCAGGCCAGAAAAGGGGGAGCCCAGGAAATCTGGTCGATGGACGCCGACGGCTCGAACCAGCGCCAGTTTACGCACTTCAACATCCCGCCTCCGGGGTCCATTTTTCCTGCGGTCTCGCCAGACGGCGAAAAGATCGCCTTCACCAGCTATGCCAAGGGCCAACCTGCTATATTTGTGTTTTCCGTGGATCCGGTTCGCGACTTGCGGTTTTACAACCAGAGGGCTTCGATGAATGCGACTCCTTCGTTCACGCCCGACGGGAAGCAGATCGTCTACTCTTCCTCGGCCGGTGACAACGGCTGCCGCATCTTCATCGCCGATCTGAACGGCATGGGGTTCCGGCCGATCACCGAGTCCGGATCGATCGACATCGAGCCCAAGGTGAACCCCAAGACCGGAACCCAGATCGCCTTCGTGTCGGGGCGCTCGGGCCACCCGCAGATCTACACCATGAATATCGACGGCGGGAACGTCGAGCGCATCACCGACGGCACCGGCGAGGCCACCAATCCGGCGTGGAATCCCAACGGAAAGACGCTGGCCTTCGCCTGGACGCGCGGCTACATGGAAGGCAAGTTCAATGTTTTCGTCATGGACGTGGTGACTCGAAAGTACCTTCAGTTGACCCATGACGAGGGCCGCAACGAGAATCCGGTGTGGGCGCCCGACGGCGCGCACCTGGCATTCATGTCGAACCGCGGCGGCGCCGAACAGGTTTACACGATGCTGGCGGATGGGTCGCAGACGCAGAAGCTCACCAGCCAAGGTTACAACTTGAGCCCCGCATGGGGAAAGTAGTCCGCGAAGATCGGGAGGCGATGTTCATGTTCGAAAGACGTTCGATTTCAGCCATCTCTCTGGCGTTTTTGCTAGCCGCGTTCGCCGCCGGGTGCGGCAAGAAGAAGACACCCATCCCGCCGCCGCCCGCGCCCGTGGTGAAGCCGGCGGAGCCCGTGGCTCCGCCCGTCAAACCCGCGGCTCCGGCGATCGCGCAGTTCACGGCCGAGCCGACCTCGATCCTGATCGGCCAGTCGTCCACCTTGCGCTGGCAGGTGACCGGCGATGTGAGCGCCGTCACTATCGACCAGACCATCGGCACGGTGCAGAACACCGGCAGCCGCCGGGTATTCCCCAGCCGGTCCACCACCTACATGCTGACCGCCACGGGGCCAGGCGGCGGCGTCACCGCCTCCGTGACGGTGAGAGTGTCGGAAGCGCCCCCACCGCCGCCCCCGCCCCCGGCGAAGCAAACCGGCGCCGTGACGTTCGAGCAGCGCGTGGCGAGCAGCGTTCAGGACGTTTTCTTCGATTACGACCAGAGCGAGATTCGCGCCGACGGGCAGAGCGTTCTGACCCAGGACGCCGCCGCGCTGAAGGCCCTGCTGGCCGATTTCCCGAACGCCGTTATCATGGTGGAGGGCCACTGCGACGAACGCGGCTCGGCCGAGTACAACCTCGGCCTGGGCGACCGCCGCGCCGGAGCCGCCAGGGATTTCCTGGTGCAACTGGGGGTTCCCACCGACCGGATCCGCACCATCAGCTACGGCAAGGAGCGCCCGCAGTGCACCGAATCCGACGAGGATTGCTGGCAGAAGAACCGAAGAGTGCATTTTTCACCGGGACAGTAGATCGCTCACCCGGGGGGGCGGGCCGGAGGCTTGCCCCGCCGGTTGTCGAGGAGGGTTGTTCATGTTTCGACGCTTCAGCCTATCGATTCTGCTGGCGGCGCTGGCGGCGCCGCCACTCGCACCGGCGGCAGCCAACAACGATATCAAGGAGCTGCAGAGGGATGTTGCCGTCCTGCAGGACCTGGTCAAGCAACTGCAGCAGACACAGGACAAGAGATTCGCCGATCTCCTTACCGTCACGCAGCAGGCGGCGGAGTCCGCCGGCCGCGCCAATGCCGCCATCGCGGGCATTCAGAGCAGCCTGCAACAAAGCCTGCGCACGCAGGAAGAGAAGGTAGTCACACCGGTGGTGGGCCTTTCCACGCGCATGGACAACCTCACCACGGAACTCCGCGCCACCGAGCAGAACCTCGCCGACCTGTCGAGCCAGCTTACCAAGATCCTGGCGATGCTGGACGACATGAACAAAAACATCAAGGTGATCCAACTGCCACCGCCACCGCCCGCCCCGGACGCAGGCGGCGCGCCGCAACCCGGCGCCGCGTCCGCGGCAACCGTGCCCGGCGCCCAGGAGCAACCGGCCGCCAATCCCGAGACGCCGCCCATGTCCTCGCTGGACATGTATCAGAACGCCCGGCACGATTACGAAGCCGGCAACCTCGATATGGCCCTCGCCGAATTCGGCGACTACTTGAAGTACTTCGATAAAGGGGCCTACGCGTCCAACGCGCAGTATTACATCGGCATGGTTCATTGGGGCAAGCACGACTACGAAGCGGCCCTCAAGGATTTCGACGCGGTGTTGGAGGAATACCCCGACACCGCCACCAAGAACCCCGACGCCCGCTACTACAAGGGAATGAGCCTGCTCCGCTTGGGCAAGCGGACCGAAGCCGGCGCGGAGTTCCGCGACCTGATCCTGCACCATCGCGCCGATCCCCTGGCCGCCCAGGCGTGCAAACAGTTGGAGGCGCTGGGCATGCATTGCCCCGCGGCGCCCGCGCCGGCCAGCAAGAAGAACGGCAAGAAGCAGTAGCCCGTGGACCCCGCAGCCCGGCCGCCACTCGCCACCCGTGAAGACCTCGCGCGCCCGATCGGCCTCGCGATGCGGCGGCCCGATTTCGCGGGCGAACGCATCGCCGCAGGGCTGGATCCGGCCAAACGCCGCGGCCTTGCCTGCGCCTCGGTGCCATGCGCCTGCTGGAAGGCGCTTCCGTGACACCCGCCAGCGTCGTGGGCTTTCCCCACGGAACCCGGACCACCGCCGCCAGACTTTACGAAGCGCGCGGTTGACAGCCATCCCGGACACCGCCTACCTTACCGATGAGCTGAAGATCGTGGCCTGCCGCGCGGCTGAGCGCGCGCAGGTGGATTTGGTTTCCACCTCCACCGGCTTCGCGCCCTCCGGGTACACCCGGGCCGATGTGAAGTCGATGCGCCAGCACCTGCCGGACGCCATCGGCGTGGACGCTCGACCGGGTGCTGGAAGCCCTGCAGGCCGGCTGTGGGCGCGTGGCGACGGGCAACGCCGGCGCCATCCTGGACGGATGGAAGGCCCGGTTGGATGTGCGGAAGCCCACCGAAGCCGGCTGAGAGGGCGGTTTCCGCTCCCGATTGTCGAAATAGGACCCGCCCCGCCTGTGGTATTCTGAGTTGTCTTAGCTCAAGATGCCGCAAAATCGCTCTCTCCCGCGCATCTGCATCGCGCTGGGCCTTCCGGACGTAGCAGCCCTGCTCGACCACGCTCGCCGGGAAGCCCAGGCTGGCGAGGTCTTCCTGGAGTTCCGGCTGGACTTCCTGGGCCAGCCCCGCGACGGGGCCGAAGCCATCCGGGGCTTTCTCGAGGAGTTCCCCGACTGCATCCTGCTGGTCACCTGCCGCCGCCATCAGAACCGCGGCAAGTTCAACGGCAGCATCGAGGAGCAATTGGCCATCCTCGATCTGGCCGTGCGCAACGGCGCATCCGCCATCGACGTAGAAATCGAAACCGCGGAAGCCGCGCAGGAGCGCCTGCACCAGTTTCGCGGGCGGGCCTACGTGATCGTCTCGTACCACAATTTCGAGGCCACTCCGCCTCTGGATACGATCATGGCCCGCATGCTGCGGGTGCCGGCCGATTCGTACAAGATCGTCACCACGGCGCGCAAGCCGTCCGACAATTTGAGGGTGCTGTCGGCCGCGCGCGCGCTGCCCAAGCAGAGTCTCATCGTACTGGCCATGGGCGAGCTGGGCTTCCCCACGCGCGTGCTCTCGCCGGTGTTCGGCGGCCTGTACACCTACGCCGCGCCCATGCAGGCCGAAGGCACGGCCGCCGGGCAGGTTTCCGCGCGCTCGCTGCGCCACCTTTACCGGGTGGAAAAACTGGCCAGATCGGCCAAGGTCTACGGCGTGATCGCCGACCCCATCCGCCATTCCATCTCGCCCGCCGTGCACAACCGCGCGTTTCAATCGCGGCGCGTGGACGCCGTCTACCTGCCGTTCCTGGTGGCGCCGGTGTACCTGCGGGACTTCTTCTCGCTGGCCGACCGGTTGCCGCTGGCCGGCTTCAGCGTCACCATTCCGCACAAGCAGAAGATCATTCGCTACCTGGACGCGGTGGACCCGCTGGCCAAGCGGATCGGCGCCGTCAACACGGTGTGGCGGAAGGCCGGCAAATGGCGCGGCACGAATACCGACGCGGCGGGCGTCACCGGGCCGCTCTCGCGCCTGCTGCGGCTGCCCAAATCGTCGGTGCTGATCGTGGGCAACGGCGGCGCGGCGCGTGGGGCGGCGTTCGCCCTGGCCGACGCGGGAGCGAAGATCACGGTGGTGGGGCGCAATCTGGACCGCGTGCGCTCGCTCGCCAAGGTCTGCGACGCCGAAGGTCTGCTCCGCGAACAACTGGCCGGCCGTCATTTCGACGCCGTCGTCCATGCCACGCCACTGGGCATGTACCCGCACGTCGACGAGTGCTTCTTCAACGGGAGCATCCCCGCCGACGTGGTTTTCGACATGGTGTACAATCCCTTCGAGACCCTGCTGATCCGCAAGGCCAAGGAGCAGGGGAAGACCACCGTGCCGGGCCTCGAAATGTTCATCGAGCAGGCCGTCAAGCAGTTCGAGATCTGGACCGGCCAGACGGCTCCGCGGGCCGCCATGCTGAAGGCCGCCATCGAAGCGCTGGAAGAGAGCCAGAACCACGCTCACAATCACAACCACAATCACCAGACGATGCAGACTCACAGGTGAGGGCGGCCCTATGAAACTCACGCGGCGCGACTTCGCAACCGTCCTGGCGCCCGCCGCGGCGCTGGCCGGGTCTTCCGCGGCGCGGCCAAACGCCCCGCCCGATCCGCCGGCCGAAGGCGACGCCCTGCTGGAGTCCGCCCGCGCGCGGATCAAAGCCAACGGCGCCATTCTGGGAGAACAGGACATCCCCATGGATACCGAACCGGCGTTCCAGTTCAAGGCGTGAGAGGGTATGGCGGCCATCCCCACCGACGTTTTCTTCGCCACCATCGCCGAGCTGAACGCGCGCCTGGTGGCCAGGGAGTTCCGCGCCGAAGAGTTGGCCCGCGCCTTTTCCGCGCGCCTGGAGCGGCTTGGCCCGCAGTACAACGCCCTGGCGCTGCCGACGCCGCAGCAGGCCCGGCGGCAGGCCGAAACGGTCGACAAGGACATCAAGATCGGCCGCCTGCGCGGGCCCTTGCAGGGCATTCCCTACGGCGTCGAGGACCTGCTGAGCGTGGCCAACCAGCTCACCACCTGGGGCGCCAAGCCGTACCAAGGCCAGGCGTTCGATTACAACGCCACGGTGATCGAGAAGCTCGACTCGGCAGGCGCCGTGCTCGCCGGGAAGCTTTCCATGGTGGAACTGGCGGGCAGCGGCGGCTACCGGTCCACGTCGGCATCGCTGTTCGGACCCGGGCTGAACCCCTGGGACCGGGCGCGCTGGTCGGGCGGCTCGTCCAGCGGTCCGGCCGCCGCGGTGGCCGCCGGCCTGGTGACCTTCGCCATCGGGCTGGAGACCTCGGGCTCGATCGTCACTCCGGCTTCCTACTGCGGCGTGACGGCCCTGCGGCCCACCTACGGCCTGGTGAGCTGTCACGGCGTCATGCCGGCCTCCTGGACGCTCGACAAGCTGGGTCCGTTCGCGCGCTCGGCGGAGGATTGCGGGCACATCCTGCATGCCATCTCCGGAGAGGACGGCCAGGATCCCGGTTCGGCCGGGAAACGTTTCTACTACACGCCCCAATACGCCCGGCCGATACACGACCTCAAAGCCGGTTTCGCGCCCGTGGATTTCGCCGGACGCGCCGACCCCTCCGCGCGCCCCGCATTCCAGGCCGCGCTCGCCGCGCTGCGCGAAACCGGCGTGCAGCTTGTCGAAACCAAACTGCCGCGGTTTCCTTACGGCCCGGTGTTGGCGGCCATTCTGCGATCCGAGGAAGCCTCCGTTTTCGAGCCGCTGATCTCGAGCGGCAAGGTGTACGACCTGGCCGACCCGTCGCAGATCGCCGGACTGCGAGCCGCGCTGGAGATCCCGGCGCGCGATTACCTGAAGGCCATGCGCCTGCGCCGGCTGATTCAGCGGGCGTATGCGAAACTGTTCGCCGAAGTCGACCTGCTGGTGACGTTCGGCCGGTCCGGACCGGCGCCGTTGGTCGATCGCCCGGTCGGCCGCGTCGCGGAAGCCGCGGCCCCGGAAGCCGCCGACCCCGGATTCTCCGGCATCATCCAGGCCGGCAACCTGGCCGGCCTGCCCGCGCTGGTGTTGCCCTGCGGCTTCGCCGGCAATCTGCCCGTGGCGCTGCAACTGGTGGCCGCGCCGTTCGCCGAGGGTACGCTGCTGGCGGTGGGGAAAGCGTTCCAGGCGCTGACGGACTGGCATAAGAGAAGGCCGGCGGGAGTGTAGGGGGCGGCGGCGGTCCAGGTCGATGGGCCGGCCGAAGCCATCCCTCGACGGTCACTTCGAGTCCACCTGCTATCACCGGCAACTGCCGTTCAATCGGAAAGGCGATTGAGTGTCTGGGCGGCAAGGCCGCGGCTCGGCAACGTCCACAGCGCCGACAACCGGGAAGAGATGCCGCCGCCGGAGATCGAGCGGCAGCGGGAACCGGGAAAGGAAGTCGCGTTCCTGGCCCACGCGGGCTGTGCCAAGCCGCAGATCCGCGGGGCGGCGGAGGGTGGACGGGAGCGATGGGCACAGCGAAACCCAGGGTGACAGGGCGTGAGGGCAGGAGAAGTGTCCGTGGAATGCGCCGAAGATACGGGGTTTCTTGGTTTCGGACCCCGCGGGCAGGCGCCCGCCCGCCTTCCGCGACCGAAGACGGCTCCCGGAGGAGAGAATGCAACCTGGAGAATCAAAGGGACGGCGGTTCGGTTTTGCGGTGGATCGGACTCGGAAGTCTGAAACGGACACTCCGGCTCAGGTGTTATACTAAGTCGGGCCGGAAAGTCTCAAATAGAGATTCCGCTCGAGACCTACCGGACAGACGCTATCAGTGGGTGCAAGAAAAGGCTCGGCATGAAACGCAGAAACTTCGTTGTTACCGCCCTCACGGGCGCAGCGGCCGTTGTCACGCCAACTCGTCTGGCCAAGGCAGCGGCATCCGATGTGTGGAGCAACGTCCTGTTTACGGAGGACAATCCAGGCCACTGGAAAGGCAAGGAAAAACTGCACGTACCCGTGGTCGAAATCGGTGGCGACAAGATAACCGTCCACACCCCACATCCCATGAGCGAGGCGCATTACATCGTCAGCCACAGCGTGGTGCTCGACGATGGCAGATTCCTCGATCGAAAGACCTTCGGCTGGAAAGACGAACCGGTATCCGAGCACTCCGTGCCCGCTGGATACAAAGGGGGGGTCACAGTTACGAGCACATGCAACTTGCATGACATGTGGATTAAGATTCTGAAGATCTGAGGCGGTTCAAAGGGTCTCCGCTCCCGGGCGCGTCCGCTGACGCAAGTCCCTGGCGCCAGGGCCGTCATTCTCCGTTTCCGCGATTATCCGGCTGGGATTGCGGCCGAAGTTCTCCGCCGCAACGCGATCCGTATCGCTGAGTTGTCCGATTCGCAGGATCGTTTGATCGTTCTCGACCGGTAGCTCCTGGCAGCAGAGTCGCCTGACCCGGACCGCGAGGCGCTCTCCGCCTCACGCTTTCATGTTCTTGGCGGCGAAGTCCCAGTTTGCCAGCTTCCAGAACGTCTCGACGTACTTGGGCCGGGCGTTGCGGAAGTCGATGTAGTAGGCGTGTTCCCAGACATCGCAGGTCAGCAGGGGTTTGTCGTGGGTGGCCAGCGGAGTGCCGGCGTTCGAGGTCGCCCGCAGTTCCAGGTTTCCGTCCGGCATCTGAACCAGCCACGCCCAGCCGGAGCCGAACAGGCCTACGGCGGTTTCGGTGAACTGCTTCTCGAAGTGCTCGAAGGTGCCGAAGTCCCGCTCGATGCGCTCGAGCAGCGCGCCGGCCGGCTTGCCCGCGCCATGCGGACTGAGGCAGTTCCAATAGAAAGTGTGGTTCCAGACCTGGGCCGCGTTGTTGAAGATCTTGCCCTCGGAGGAGCGCACGATGTCCTCGAGCGGCAGGTTCTCGTACTTGGTGCCGTGAATCATCTGGTTCAGGTTATTCACGTAGGCTTGATGGTGCTTGCCGTAGTGGTATTCGAGAGTCTCCGCGGAGATGTGCGGGCTCAGCGCGTCCTTGGCGTATGGAAGTGCGGGAAGCTCGATCATGGCTGTGTCCTCTTCGGTGTCGGTAACTCACAATTCAGGATAGCGCCGTTCCGCGCGCCCCTCATCGTTCGCCCCACTTGAGCTTCTGGCGGAGCACGTCGAAGAACATCTGGTGGGGCGGCCGGATCAGCCGGAGGGAATACTTGGAACTGCGGAAGACGATGGCATCGCCTTCCTGAATCGGCGTGCCCACCTGGCCGTCGATGGTCAGGAACACGCTTTCCTCGGGGCCGCGCGAGTGCACGCGGATCACGCTGGTATCCGGCACCAGCACGGGACGGTTGGTCAGCATGTGCGGGCAGATGGGGGTGATGCAGATGGCCTCCACCTTGGGAAAAATGATCGGCCCGCCGGCCGACAGCGAATAGGCCGTCGATCCGGTGGGCGTGGAGACGATCAACCCGTCGGCTTTGTAGGCGCACACGAATTGCTCGTCGACGTAGGCGTCCAGGTCGATCATGCGGGCCAGGGCGCTTTTGGTGAGCACGGCGTCGTTGAGGGCTTCGTAGGAAGCGGCCACCTGGCCGCCGCGCAGCACCTCGGTATTCAGCAGCCGGCGGTTGGCGATGCGGTGCTCGCCGCGAAAGGCGCGCTCCAGCTCGGGGTACAACTCGTCGCGGCTGATGGCGGTCAGAAAACCCAGGCCGCCCACATTCACCGGGAAAAGGGGGATCTCGCGCCGGCCAATGGCGCGCGCCGCCGAGAGCAGCGTGCCGTCGCCGCCCAGCACGATCACCAGGTCGCAGCCCTCCGGAACCGCGGCGCGGGGAATGCCCGCCACGCCGCCGGCGTAGAAGGCGGTCTCCTCGTCGATGCGCACGCCCAAACCGCGCGCGCGCAGCCATTCCAACAGGCTGGGCACGATCCCGGCGGCCGCCGCCGAGTTGGGTTTGGCGATGACGCCAACCGTCTTAATGATGGGCATGCAGCAGAAACTCCTTGTTGCCTTTCGCGCCCAGGATAGGGCTTTCCATAATGCCGGTCTCGAATCCCAATTCCATCACCGCCCGTTCCACGCGCTCGCAAGCCGCGCGGTGCAGCTCCGGATCGCGCACGATTCCCCCTTTTCCCACTTGTCCCTTGCCCACTTCAAACTGCGGCTTGATTAGTATAACCATTTGCCCCCCCGGCTGGAGCACCAGGAGGATCGCCGGCAGAATCAGCGTCACGGAAATGAAGCTCACGTCGCAGACCGCCAGATCGACCCGCTCGCCGATTTCCGCAAAGGTCAGTTGGCGCGCGTTGATTCGCTCGTGCAACACCACGCGGGGATCGGTGCGCAAAGGCCAGGCGATCTGGCCGGCGCCCACATCCACGGCGTGGACGCGCGCCGCCCCCGCTTGCAACAAGGCGTCGGTGAAGCCGCCGGTGGAAGAGCCGATGTCGAGGCACACGGCGCCCGCGACGCCGATCGAGAACTGGCGCAGCGCGGCCGCCAGCTTGAGGCCGCCGCGGCCCACGTAGAGCGGAAGCGCCAGGACTTCCAGCGAGACGCCGTCGTCCACGGGTTGGCCGGACTTGGAGGCTTTGCGGCCGTCCACGCGCACCTCTCCGGCCATGACGAGGGCTTGCGCCTTTTCGCGCGATTCCACGAGGCCGCGTTCCACCAGGGCGCGGTCCAGCCGGGTCTTCATGACTTCCGTTGGACGATCAGGTCGGCCAGCTCGTGGAGACGCCCGGCGCGCGGGCCGAACGGCGCCAGCGTGGCATGCGCGCGGGCGCATTCCTCGTCGGCCATGCGGCGCGAGGTTTCCAGTCCGTAGACCGCCGGAAAGGTGATTTTGTGCTGCGCGGCGTCCTTGCCGGCGGTCTTGCCGAGGGATTCGGAAGACGCCTCGACGTCCAGGATGTCGTCCACGATCTGGAACGCCAGTCCGACGTGTTCGCCGTAGCGGGAGAGCCCCGCGTACTGTTCCTCGGACGCCCCGGCATAGATCGCCCCGAGGCGCAGGCTGGCACGCAACAGGGCCCCGGTCTTGGCGCGGTGGATGGTTTCGAGCAGCCTGGCGTCGGGCGGCTGGCCTTCGCCTTCCAGGTCGGCCACCTGCCCGCCCAGCATCCCGCCCACGGTTCCGCTGGCGGTGGCCAGTTCGGCCACCAGGAGGGTCTTGCGGGTGTCGGCAACGGCAAGCCGCGCCAGCACCTGGAACGCCAGGGTGAGCAGCGCATCGCCGGCCAGGATGGCCATGGCGTCGCCGAAGACCTTGTGGTTGGTGAGCTTGCCGCGGCGGTAATCGTCGTTGTCCAGCGCCGGCAGGTCGTCGTGAATCAGCGAGTAGGTGTGGATCAACTCCAGCGCGCAGGCTGCCGCGGCGACGCCGTCCACGGAATCGGACACGGCGCGGGCGGCCTCGATGCACAGGATGGGGCGGATGCGTTTGCCGCCCGCAAACAGACTGTAGCGCATGGCCCGGTGGATGGTTTCCGGGGGCGTGGATTCGGCCGGGACCAAGCGGTCCAGCTCCGCGTCCACCAGACGCTGCTGTTGGACGAGGTATTCGCGCAGGTTCATGACGTTTCGGACTTCTCGGGACGGAACGGCTCGGCCTCGAGTTTCCCGTCCTTGCGGATCAGCATCTCGACGCGCGTCTCGGCTTCCCCGAGCCGCGTCCGGCAGCGATCGCTGAGCCCCATGCCGCGCTCGAACAGTTCGAGCGAGCGTTCGAGGGAGAGATCGCCGGCTTCCAGTTCCTTGACCACGTTTTCGAGTTCGTCAAGCGAGGCCTCGAAGGACTCGACGGGTTTCGCGCCGGGTTCGGTTTCCGCCATTGTCCGATTCTAACAAGAAGTCACCCGCTGTCCCAGTTGCCGGGCGCCCGGGTGCTGCCACCCCGCGGCTCCGCGCCCGGCCCTTTGCCGGTTTTCCACCACCGTTCGTCCGCGCGGACGCGCTTCTCGTCGAGGCGCGCACATGAAGTGAACCGCCAGCCGCTATACTACGTATTCTCAACATGCGGTACCTGCCGTTGATTCTGAAAAACTGCTGGCGCAACCGCCGCCGCACCGTTCTGACCATCGCCAGCATCGGCGTTTCCATGTGTCTGCTGGGCGTGATGGCTTCCATGTACCATTCCTTTTACATGGGCGGCCCGGCGCCGGACCAGGCGCTCCGCCTGGTGGTCCGCAACCGCATCTCCATCGCCGTGGCTCTCCCGCTTTCCTACCGCGACAACATCCAGCGCATCCCCGGCGTGCGGGAGGTCATGTACGCCAATTATTTCCAGGGGGTGTACAAGGATTCGCGCAATCCCGAGAACATGTTCGCCCGATTCGCCGTGGATTCCGAAGAGCTGTTCAAGGTTTTCGGCGAGTTCCGGATTCCCGAGGATCAGAAGCGGGCTTTTCTGCGCGAGCGCGCGGCGTGCGTGATCGGGCGCGACGTGGCCAACCGTCTGCACCTCAAGTTGGGCGACCGCATCCCCATCAAGGGCGACATTTTTCCGGGCGATTTCGAGTTCACCGTTCGCGGTATCTTCGACAGCCCGCGCAGCAGCCAGGTGATGTACTTCAACCGCGAGTATCTCGAGCAGTCGATGTCGGAGAGGCGGCGCGGGTTCGTCGGCATGTTCTATGTCCGCATCGACGACCCGGATCGCTCCCCCCGCGTCGCCCAAGCCATCGACGACGAATTCCATAATTCCACCGCCCAGACCAAGACCGAAAGCGAGCAGGCGTTTATGGTGGGATTCCTCTCCCTGCTGGGCAACGTCAAGATGTTCCTGTTGGGCATCTCGGCGGCCGTGATGTTCACGATTCTGCTGGTTTCGGCCAACACCATGGCGATGAGCGTGCGCGAGCGGGTGCGCGAGATCGGCGTGCTCAAGACTCTGGGCTTCACGCCCGCGGCGGTTTTGGGACTGGTGCTGGGCGAAGCCTGCGCCATCTCCGTGGCGGGCGGTCTGATCGGCTATCTGCTCTCCACCCTGCTTATGCAGATGGTCGCCAAGAGCCCGTTCGGCGGCTTTCTGCCCACCCTGCCGCTGATCGAGGTTCCGGTGGCGGCGACTTGCATTGCGATTGCGGCGGCCATCGGGGTGGTCAGTTCGCTGGTGCCCGCTGCGGGAGCCTCGCGCCTCCCCATCGTGGAGGCGTTGCGCAGCACCGACTAATCCCATGGCCATCCCCATCGCTTACAACTTCCGGAATCTGGTGGTGCGGAAGACCACCACGCTCATGACCGCGCTCGGCATCGCGCTCACCGTGGCAACGCTGCTGGCGATCCTGGCGCTGGTCAACGGTCTGCGCGTTACGCTATCGGCGTCCGGCGACCCGCTGCGCATCGTCGTCCTCCGCCAGGGCGCCGACTCGGAACTGGTGAGCAACTTCGTTCGCACCCAGTTTCAGGACCTCAAGTTCAAGCAGGGCATCGCCTCTGGCGCGGACGGCCAGCCGCTGGCCTCGCTCGAAATGGTGACCATCGCCAACCTGGCGGTGGTGGGTGGTTCCGATATCAACATCAACGTCCGCGCCCTGTTGCAGGTGGGACGCGAACTGCGCCCCAACGTGCATATCGTGAGCGGCCGCTGGTACCAGCCCGGACAGCGCGAAGTGGTGGTGGGCAAGATGCTCGCCCTGCAGCACGAGAGCGCCCGCATCGGCAAGAGAATCCGTTTGGGCCGCGGCGAATGGGAGTGCGTGGGCATCATGGACGGGGGCGGAGGAGCGACCGATAGCGAAGTCTGGGGCGACCTGAACCAGATCTCGAGCGACCTGCAGCGCATCGAGATCCTCAGCTCGGCCACCGTGAAAGCCACCGACGCGGTCACCGCCAAAGCGCTCATCAACGACATCAACAACGACCAGCGGCTCAACATGACCGCCGTCAGCGAGAAGGAATACTACGACCGGCAGACCGATTCCGGCGTGCCCATCCGCGACGTGGGCATCTTCGTCGCCATCATCATGGCCGTGGGCAGCAGCTTCGCGGCCATGAACACCATGTACGCCGCCGTGGCGCGCCGCTCGCGCGAAATCGGCACCCTGCGCGTGCTGGGGTTTTCGCCCGGCAGCATCATGTTGAGTTTCTTTTTGGAATCGGTGCTGCTGTCGCTGCTCGGGGGCGTTCTTGGATGCCTGTTGGCGCTGGTCTTGAATGGCTACGGCACGCAGGTGGGAGCGAACTTCGCCACCATGGCGTTCGCATTTCGGGTGACGCCCTCCATCATGGCCGTGGGCCTGGCCTTCGCCGTGATTCTGGGGGCCGTGGGCGGCCTCCTGCCCGCGCGCATGGCCGCGCGAAAGGAAATTCTTACCGCCCTCCGGGCAGTTTGACGATCGTTATGGACGCGGAACTCAAGAACCTGCAAATCGACCGCTCCAGCCGGCGCTCCTCGCAAGGGCCGGCCCGCCGGGCCACGGTCTGGATCGCCGCCGCCGCCGTTCTGCTGGCGTTGGCCGGCGGCTACGCCCTGCTGAGCGGCAAACTGCAATCGGCTCCCCAGGTGGAGACCGTCCGCGTGCAGGCCATCAGCGCCGCCAGCGCTCCCGAGGGCGTGGTGCTCAACGCCACCGGCTACATCGTGGCGGCGCACAAGATCGAACTGGCCGCCAAGGTCATCGGCAAGGTGAGCTGGATCGGCGTGGATAAGGGCGACCACGTGCGGGAAGGCCAGGTGCTGGTGCGCCTGGAAGACGACGAGTATCAAGCCCAGCTCTTGCAGGCCAAGGGCCAGCTTGCCAACCTGCAGGCCAAGCTCGACGAAGCCAACCACGGCTCCCGCCCCGAGGAGATCGCCGAGGCCCTCGCCAATCTGAACACCGCCCAGGCGGATCTCGAGAACGCCCGCGTCAGCCTGGAGCGCGAGCGCAAGCTGGTTGGTGAAAAACTCACGCCGCAGCAATCCGTGGACGATGCCGAGGCGCGCTACGACGGAGCCGTTCACAGGGTGGATTCGCTGCGGAAGGCTTACGAACTGGTGCGCATCGGGCCGCGGCAGGAAGAGATCGAGTCTCTCCGCGGCGCGGTGCAGCAGGCCCGCGGCGCGCTGGATTACGCCGAGACCAACCTGGCAAACACCATCATCCGGGCACCGATCACCGGCACCATTCTGGAACGCGCCGTCGAGAAGGGCGAGTTCGTCACCACCAGCTTCGTGGGCGACCGCGGCGCCAAGGGCTACGTGGTCTCCCTCGCCGACCTGAACGACCTGGAAGTGGAGCTGGACATCAGCCAGAACGATTTTGCCAAGCTGCACGCCGCCCAGCGCGGCACGGTGACCACCGACGCCTTCCCCGACCGCAAGTACGAAGGCTTCATCAAGGAGATCTCGCCCGAGGCCAACCGCCAGAAAGCCACCGTGCAAATCAAGGTCAAGGTGGTGAAGCCCGACGAATATCTGCGCCCGGAAATGAACGCGTCGGTGGCCTTCCTGTCGGATGCCAGGCCCGAGCGCGCCCCGGGCGGCGGCCAGCCACCGAAACCGGTGGTGATGATTCCGGCCGCGGCCGTGCACGATGGCGCGGTTTTCGTGATGCTGGATGGCCGTGCCGTGCGCCGCCCGGTGAAGACCGGCGCCACCAGCGGGTCGAGCGTCCGTATCGAAGACGGCCTGATCGGCGGCGAGGACCTCATCCCCAACCCGCCCGCCGGATTGAAGGACGGCGACAAAGTCCGCCAGAAGGTTTGAACCATGAGCGAAGCCGTAATCCGGACCAACAACCTGACGAAGGAGTTCCTCCGCGACGAGTTTCACGTGATCGCGCTGAAGGACGTGACGCTCGAAGTGGACAAGGGCGAATTCGTGGCGCTGATGGGGCCGTCGGGCTCCGGCAAGTCCACGCTGCTGCACCTGGTGGCCGCCATGGACCGGCCCACGGCGGGCGACATAAGCGTGCTGGGCCACAACCTGGGCGAGCTGAGCGACCGCGAGATCGCCCACTGGCGCAACGAGAACGTCGGTTTCATCTTCCAGCAGTTCAACCTGATCCCGGTGCTGACCGCGCTCGAGAACGTCGAGTTGCCGCTCAAGCTGACCAACCTGAAGAAGGCCGAGCGGCTGCATCACGCCGCCACCGCGCTCGAGCTGGTGGGCCTGGGCGACCGCCTGGAGCATTTTCCGCGCCAGCTTTCCGGCGGCCAGGAACAACGCGTCGCCATGGCGCGCGCCATCGTCACCGACCCGGCCCTGATCCTGGCCGACGAGCCCACCGGCAACCTGGATGCCGGCTCCGCGCACGAAGTCCTCACGATTCTTTCCAGACTGAACAAGGAATACGGGAAGACGATTGTGATGGTTACTCACGACCCGCACGCGGCGCAATTCGCCAGTAGGACGTGCCATCTGGAAAAGGGCGAGTTACTGAACGGGAGCGTGCCGGGTAAGTGAGCGGGCGGGAGAGACGAAAGCGTGCGCGTTCCGGCCCATGCCGGCGGAGCAGGCGCCGAGGGCCCGGCGATGGCCTGCGTTTCACTCATAGAGGCTGCTGCTGGGAGGCTTCACCGGAGCGCGTGTTCTTAGCCAACTCAGGTCCGGTTTCGGGCGCTCCTTCCACGAGGCCATCTCATTGCCCTCCGCGTCGATCTCCACCGTCAGGTGATCCACCAAACGAGCTTCAAGCCATGGATTATGCCCACAATGAATAGCCCCCATCGTTGGCACTCCCTCCGGTGTTCTTCCAAACTCCGCCGGGTACGGGTTATGGCGCTTCCTGTCTCTCGCGTAGTCCGCTCGCTCGCTCAAAGTGTACATTGCGGAAAGGTAGATGAACTCGACAAGATCACGGACGTGGTTGGCTGATAACCGGGGATTAAGGATCGCGGCGACCTTGTCCTCCGGTCTTGCGTGGTCGCCGCACCACTCCCAGGTCACGAGCCATGCCTTCATCTTTGGGGTTGCTTCCGGCGCCATGGACCGAGCCTATCACGTCCCACGCCGAAGCGACTTCACAGTCTGGGGCGAGGAGTCCAACGAGCCTCTGCTCAGATTGGTCGCCTTGTCCGGGTGATGGGTGCCGGTATGACAAGCGGCAAAGCGGGGCGCACCGAGGCATGGGCGGTCTCAGACACGCTCTTTCCTGTCCTTGTGCTCCTCCAGTAGCGATTCCAGCACAGCCCGGGGAACTCTGAAGTTGGTCTGCCGAAGTTGCTCCACCGCCCCTGCGAAGTCCGCCAAGCCGCGTTGCGCAGCCAGATCGAGGATTCCCAGCGTGCCTGTCACGCGAAGGCCCTTACGCTGGGCCGCGCTCGCGCCTTTGCGATCATCCATCAGCAACAGGTCGGCGTGAAGGGAGGCGGCCAACTGAATGGCCGCTTTCTCGCCTGCGTCGATTCCCTTCAGCGAAGCGTCTTCTACCTGGCTGAGAGGAGCTTCGCGCACCTCCACCCAGGCCGGACGATTGGCGATCCAATGCTGCACGAAAGGGGGTGCCTTGCTGGAGGCTAATTCACTCTGCACCGTGGTGGGGAGAAGTACCTTTTCAAACAGGAGGGGAAGGAGATCGATGTGTCCGATCAAAATCAGGTAATTCAGCGGGCCGGTATCGGCGATAACCAGCCGCATGGTCTCAAAGCCCCAGGCTCTTCAGGGCTTCCCGCTCGCGCTGAAAATCGTCCATGGTGTAGTCCTCATAGACGTTGTGAGCCTTCAGGAAGCCGTCGATCTCGTAGCTGGTTTCAAAGCCGAGCAGGCGCCGCAGATCGGGCTTATCGAGATGTCCCAGCCTGTATTCCTCAGCCAAGAAGGCCTCCAGGGCGCGACGCGAGAAATCGCCGCCCGCGGCGGCGCCAAGCCGTTCGGCTACGTCGTCGGGAATGTGGACGGTGAGTTCCATGCTCTTTCACGCTACTCCATCCGCATAGCCCGGTCAAGAATGCAGCGGTGCAAGGCGCCCCTCATCTACGGCGATCATTGCAAACAATTGAAGGTAAGTACGTTGTGGTTCGATACCTGACGTCCCCCGCGTCTGCCTTGGGCGGCTGTTCCGCCGCCGGCCGCGGGCACGCCGCCCGCGTGTGTCGAGCACGGCGTGGCGCGCCGCACTACACTAGAGGGCATGGCTCCCGACCGCACGCGCCGCGGAACCACAGGTTCGTTTCGCATGGAGGTCTACCAGACATGAGACGTTTTTCGATCGGGATCGCCATCGCCGCCCTTTCCGCAGTGGCGGGAGCCCAGAGCCTGACCGGACGCTGGACCGCGAAGGTGATGGCCGGCGACCAGGCGCGCGAGATGGTGCTGGCCCTGGATGTGGACGCGAGCGGCCACATCGCCGGCTACTTTCAGACGCCGCAGAGCGAGGACCGCATCGTGGACGGCCGCGTGAGCGGCAACGTCTTCTGGTTCATCGGCGAGCGCGACGCCGGCCCGCCGCAGCGTATCTACGGCGGCGAGGCGCAGGGCGAGAAACTGCAGCTCTACGCGCCCGGCAACCGCGCGCAGAAAACCGAATTTGCGCGCGTGTCGGCGGACCGTCCCAAGCCGCTCCCGCCGCCTCCGCCGAAGGTCTCCCTGCCGGCGCCGCCGCCGGTCCCGTCCAATGGCCTCGCGCAAACGCCGCCCATGGGCTGGAACAGTTGGAACAAGTTTCAACGCAAGGTGGACGACCAGGTGGTGCGCCAGATTGCCGACGCCATGGTGAAGAACGGCATGAAGGACGCGGGCTATGTCTATGTCAACATCGACGATACGTGGGAGGGCACGCGCGACGCCTCCGGCGTCCTTCAGCCCAACTCGAAGTTCCCCGACATGAAGGCGCTGGCCGATTACGTCCACGGCAAGGGCTTGAAGCTGGGGATCTACTCGTCGCCCGGACCCAAGACCTGCGCCGGCTACGAGGGCAGCTACCAGCACGAAGCGCTGGATGCCAAAACGTGGGCGGCCTGGGGCATCGACTACCTGAAGTACGACTGGTGCAGCGCCTCGCGCGTCTACGCCCCCGACCAGGCCACCATGCAGGCGGCTTACGCCATCATGGGCAAGGCGCTGTTGGCTACCGGACGGCCCATCGTCTACAGCCTGTGCCAGTACGGAATGAACAACGTGGGCGACTGGGGCGCCGCGGTGGGCGGCAACCTGTGGCGCACCACCGGCGACATAAGCGACCGGTGGGATTCCATGCAGGACCTGGGTTTCAACCAGCAGACCGGGCGCGAGAAGTACGCCGGGCCGGGACACTGGAACGACCCCGATATGCTGGAGATCGGCAACGGCGGCATGAGCGATACCGAATACCGCACGCACATGAGCCTGTGGGCGATGCTGGCCGCGCCGCTGCTGGCCGGAAACGATCTGCGCGACGTGTCGCCGGACATCCTCAAGATCCTCGCGAACAAGGAAGTGATCGCGGTGGACCAGGACAAGCTGGGCCGGCAGGGTACGCGCGTGTCCAAGCAGGGCGACCTGGAGGTGTGGGCGCGTCCGCTGGCCGATGGCGGTTACGCCGTCGGCTTGTTCAATCGCGGCGCGGCGGAAGCCAAAATCACGGCGCGGTGGAGCGACATCGGCATCACGGGCGCGCACGCGGTGCGGGGCCTGTGGGCCCACGCGGACCGCGGAACGGCGTCCGGCGAATACTCCGCCGACGTGCCCGCGCACGGCGCGGTGATGGTGAAGATCGCGAAATGAACGCGGAGTGGGCGCGGGGCCGTGGCGCGGCCCGAAGTGTCTTACTTCCCGAGATAGCAGAACGTGGCGGTGGCGCCGCGGGCGCGCGCCTCGGCTTCGTCCCAGATCAGGTCGGTCTCCGGGCGCGAGGCTCCCACGCGGACGGCTTGCTCGGCGATTACGCGGTCGCGCGGAAAGCAGCGGACGTAGATTGGACCGGTCGAGCGGCGGGCCAGCGCGATCAGTTGCTCGGTGGGCTGGGCGCGCTCGAGGAACTGGCGGCGCTTCCTGGTCCACAAAGTGCCGATGTTGGTGAGGAGCATGACGGCCACCACGGCGGCGGTGAGCCCGCGGCGCGCGCCCGGGAAACGCTCGCGCAGGGTCAGGATGGCGGCGGCCACGATCCACGCCACGCCCAGGCTCGGCAGATAGAACTGCCGGCTGGGAACGCGCTTCCAGTACAACAGAAAACAGTACGGCAGCAGGGTGACGCCAGCCCACACCAGGCCCAGAATCACGGCGCGCCGGTGCCTTTTCCAGCCCCACACGGCCACGCACACCAGGCTTGCCAGGCCCCACGCCCAGAAGAGGCGCGCCAGGTTGTCGGGCCACACCAACCAGATGGGAGCGTGCAGCGAGAAACTGCCGTCGTGGAAGCGGAACGAGCTGGCACGCAGCGCGAAGATGGACCGCACGCCGAGCGCGGCCATCGCGAGCAACGGGAGCACCCAGGGCGCGCGGCGGCGGGCGGCGGCGGCGATCAGCGGCAGCAGAAACAGCGGTCCGAAGACGACCGCGGATTCCTTCGAGACCAGCGCCAGCGCGAAACACGCAATCGAGCCGGCGTACCACGCCAGTGCCGTGACCGAAAGAGGCTGTCCCTTTGCCACGGGCCACTCCCTGACGGTCGTGGTTCCGGCCGGAACCGCGAGCGTGAGCGAGCGGCCCGGGCGAGGCCCCCCGCCGCCGGCGCCGAGAAACCGCAGCCAGCACGCCAGGGCGGCCACGCCGAAGAGAAACTGGAGCGTCTCATTGCAGGCGGAGAACCACATGATGGCCTCCTGGTGTCCTTCATACACGGCGAAGAAAACCGCTGCCCAGGCGGAGAGCCGGTAGCCCAGTTGCCGCCAGCATCCCAGCGCGTATACCAGCCACACGCACAGCACATGCAGCCCGATGTTCAGCGCATAGTACGGCGCGGGGCGCAGGCCGAAGGCGTGCCAGGCGGCGTCCATGTACCAGATGCTGGTGATGCGCGGGCGGAATTCGCTCGCGATCATCTCGTGCCACGCGGACAATTGGCCGAGTTTCCAGGAGAGCGAGATATTCCAATAATCGTCCTCGATGAACGGTTGGGCCAGCGTGGGCAAGTAGGCGAGCACCGCCAGCGCGGCCAGCGCCAGAAGCAGGAGGAGGGTCCGGCGGCGCTCGACGGTCATGGCTTCAGCCGCATCAATGCTCGAAGTAAGCCGGCTCGCCGCCGGGCCGCCACTTGATGTTACAGCCGAGACTGGGCTTCTGGACGGGGTTCACCGGACGGCCGGCGAGAACGGCGTCGATGGCGGCGCGCAAGTCCCCTCCGGTGACCGGGATGGCGTTGCCGGGGCGGCTGCCATCCAACTGGCCGCGGTAGACCAGGCGGCGGTTTTCGTCGAAGAGGAAAAAATCGGGAGTGCAGGCGGCCTGGTAGGCCTTGGCGACCTCCTGCGATTCGTCGTAGCAGATGGGATACGGGATGCCGAGTTGGGCGGCCATCTCGGCCAGACGCGCGGGCGCGTCCTCGGGGTACTCGTCCACGAAGTTCGGCGAGATGGCCACGATGCCGACCGATTGCGCCGCGTAATCCTTGCCCAGCCGCGCCAGTTCCTTCTGAACGTGCTGCACGTAAGGGCAATGCCGCGAAAGGAAGATAACGAGCAATGCCTTCTTCCCGGCGAAGGAAGAAAGCTGGATGGTGTTTCCGCCGACGACGTCGGGCAGTTGAAAACCGGGAGCCGGTGTGCCGAGTCCCAGCATGGTGGATTCGGTGCGAGCCATATTTCCGAGGATAGCAGGACCGGCGCGCAAAATGCGCTACAGTCTGTTTGAAAGGGCTGGGGCGCATGTCGCCGGGCACGGAACACGACGGGCCGATTGGCCGGGTGGTGGGGCACTTCCGCCTGGTGCGGGTGCTGGGCGAAGGCGGCATGAGCACGGTGTACGTGGCCGAGCGGACCGGCGACTTCCAGCAGACGGCCGCCGTCAAACTGCTGCGCGAGGGCCTGCTCGACGCCGAAACGCGGGCCCGCTTCCGCGCCGAGCAGCAGGTGCTGGCGTCGCTGCGGCATCCCGGAATCGTGCAACTGATCGACGGCGGCGTGACCGCCGGCGGCGTGCCCTACCTCGTCATGGAACTGGTGGACGGCGTCCCGCTGGACGAGTACTCGAGGAGCCGCGGCCTGGGAGTGCGCGCGCGGGTCGAGCTCGCCATCCGTGTACTGGAAGCCGTGGAGTACGCCCACCAGCGTTTTCTGGCGCACTGCGATCTGAAGTTCTCGAACATCCTGGTGACGCCCGGCGGCCAGCCGCAACTGCTGGATTTCGGCGTGACCAAGCTGCTGGCGCCGGCGCAATTCGGCCTGGAGCCGCTGGCCACCCGCGCCGAGACGCGGCCGTTCACGCCGGAGTTCGCCAGCCCGGAGCAACTCGCCGGCGGGAACCTGGGCACGGCGACCGACATCTACTCGGCGGGCGTGGTGCTGTACGCGCTGCTGGCGGGAGCGCACCCGTTCGAGGCGGAGCGCGCGCAACCCGTCGAGCTGATGCGCGCCATCCGGCACACCCAGCCGCCGCCGCCGAGCCGCCGGGCGGGCGGCGCGCTCGAGCGGGAGTTGCGCGGCGACCTGGATGCAATCGTGCTGAAGGCGTTGCGCAAGGAGCCGGAGCAGCGGTACTCGAGCGCGGCGCAGTTCGCCCACGATCTGCGGAACTACCTGGAGGGCCGGCCGGTGGAGGCACGGCGCGGGTCGCGGCGGTACCGCGCGGCTAAGTTTCTGAAGCGCAACCGGGTGGCCGCCGGGGCGGCGCTGTTGGCGCTGCTGGCGTTGCTGGCGGGTACGGCGGGGGTGTTTTGGGAGGGAGTGCGGGCGCGCGGCGCGCGGCGCCTGGCGGAGGCCAGGTACCAGGCGGCGCGGGAGCTGACCAGTTCGCTGCTGCTGGACTTCTACCAGGCGGTAGGGAAGCTCGACCACTCCGAGGCGGCGCAGCGGTTTCTGGTGGAGCGGTCGAGCCAGACGCTGGACGCCCTGGCGCGCGAGAGCGGGGGCGAGGCGGCGGTGGAGTGCGACCTGGCGGACACCTATTGGAAGCTGGGGAATCTGCAGAAGGGAGACGCCGCGCGATCGTCGTATGCGCGCGGGCTGGCGCTGGCGGAAGCGGCGCTCCGCGCACGGCCGGCGGACCGGCGGGCGATGGATGCCGCGGCGCGGTTGCGGAGCGCGGTGGGATCCGTGCGATAGGGCTGGGGTGGCGAGGATGGGGATACCGGGCGGGGCGAACGCGGAGTCGAGGGCCGGCGGCGGACTCTGGCCGACTATTCGAGGGCTGCGCTGGTGGATCGTGGGACTGGTCTTTCTGGGGACCATTGCCAACTATGTGACGCGCAATTCCCTGGCGGTCATGGCGCCGCAATTGAAATCCAGCCTGCATTTCAACACCCAGCAGTACTCTTACGTGGTAGCGGCGTTCCAGGTTGCCTACACGGTGATGCAGCCGGTCTGCGGGTTCCTCGTCGACAAGCTCGGGCTGCGGTTGAGCTTCACGCTCTTCGCGGTGGTCTGGTCGATCACCGGCGGCCTGCACGCCGCCGCCGGCGGTTGGCCATCGCTGGCGGTGTTTCGGGGATTGCTGGGGATCACGCAGGCGTCGGCGATTCCCGCCGGAGTGAAGGCCGTGGCGGAGTGGTTTCCGCGCGAGGAGCGCTCCGTGGGAATCGGGTATTTCAACGCGGGGACCTCGCTCGGCGCCGCGGTCACGCTGCCCATCGTCACCTGGTTGATGCTGCACTATAACTGGCGGGTGGCATTCGCAGTCACGGGCGCGGCGAGTCTGTTGTGGGCCGCGGCCTGGTGGTCGTTCTACAGGGCGCCGGCCGATCATCCGGCGTTGGGCGCGGCGGAGCGCGATCGCATATTGGCGGGCCGCCCGGCCGCCACGGCGGCCAAACGCGTGGCGGCCCGGGAGCTGGTTGGCCGGCGCGGGTTCTGGGCCATTGCCATCGCGCGGTTCCTGGCCGAGCCGGCCTGGCAGACATTCAGCTTCTGGGTGCCGCTGTACCTCGCCAGCGAGCGGCACATGGATTTGGGCTCGTCAGAAGAAATCGTGGGTCAACTCCGGTTCCGGCAGCTTGCCAAGTGAGTGATAGAGGGCGAGTTCGAGTACACGGTAGGTACGGAAGCCGTAGGATTTTC